>Ga0208749_1000036_pt1 | contig 29216 bp, 30 predicted proteins | sample Knorr_S15_td_DCM_FD_185601 | JGI IMG/M metagenome (GOLD analysis project Ga0208749, IMG submission 185601) | Marine microbial communities from Southern Atlantic Ocean transect - Knorr_S15_td_DCM_ad_63m_LV_B (SPAdes) (version 2) | ecosystem: Environmental > Aquatic > Marine > Oceanic | place... | reverse complement strand
TCATATCTGGTAAACTTACTTCTGTGCCTGATGCAATGTCTTTACAAATTGCTTCAAGTCTTAAACGGTATTGGGTTGATAGCATAAGAAAATCTAATCTGATGTATTTATTTTCTTTATGTATGCTTTATTTTTTGTCATCTAATACACACAAAGTTGTCTCCTTAAACTTCTTTATTGCCTGTGGTAAAACATAATACTCTCTTCTTTGAACTGCCTTTGTAAGTGACTCTATGGTATCATCTTTGAGTATGGGTACTTCTTCCTGTAAAATTATCTCTCCTCCATCCAGTTCCTCATTCACGAAATGAACTGTGCATCCTGTTATCTTATCATCACTATAAAACGCTTGCTCGATAGCGTGTAATCCCTTATATTTTGGTAGTAGTGATGGGTGTAGATTAATTATTCTTCGTGGAAACGCATTGACAAACTTGGATGATATAACTCTCATCCACCCTGCTAATACTATCAGGTCAACTTCATAAGTTTGAAATAGTTTGATGATGTCATCTTCGTCTGCACTCTTGATACAAACATTCGGGATGCCTAACTTGGTTGCTCTTTTCTTAGCACCGCAGTTTCTCTTGTTGTATATCATCAATACAACTTCATCCTCTCGGCAAGAACGGACTATGTTCTCGAAGTTTGTTCCGTTACCAGAACACATAACTCCTATTCTCATCTATCTCCACTTTGTGAATTGTTTTGACTCTACAGCGATTCTATCTTTGACTTCAATTAATTTTGCTGTTTCCAATTCGTCACTCTCATCTGCATTTGTATGATGTGTTACTTCTTTTAATGTTTTAAGGTATTCTAAAACGTGTTCTCTTATTTCCATCAAGTCTTCATAGCATCCTTGATTATATGCACAACCACGCAAGTTGTGGTCAGGTTTTAATACTGATTCAGTAAATAAATCTAACGCTCGTTGATATTTTACGGATGGACTTTCATCCTTTGTTACTGACCCTTGATCGTGCATTTTTCTTCTCCTTTTGAATACCCTTTTTTATGTATGTCATAGCACATTCAAAGTTCTTTGAAAAGTGTTCTACGACACCATTATGAACAATGGCAAACTTTCTTCCGTTGGATGGTACTGCTGCCCACATACCATCTTTAGATACCCAACCATTTGGTTGTCCTACCTTTGCATTAAGCAAAGTCAGATTCTTAGTTGGATAAAAAGATTGGTAGTTATCTCCTCTTGCCATTAAAATACAGCAGTAACACTTACAACTGTGGCATTTGGATTTCTTGCAAGTGCGACTTGCCTTGCTTCCTGATAGTCAACTGCCCTTACTTCTTCAGTAAAAACTTGACCTGCTACAATTAGTTGTACTTTACAACGCATTAGAAAAACCTCCCTTTAGACGCAAAGTTTACGATTGCAAATGATGAACCAATACAAAATGTCATCAATGCGAGTGTCAATACAAATCCTTCAATCATAGTATCTCCTTTTGTTTACTCCTCTATTATATAATATCCAAGATGTTTATGCAAGGTTCTTGTGCCACTTCTTTAACTGGTTGATAATCATTGATTCTTTTTTCAATTAGACTACCATAGTTTTCATTAAGTTCACATCCAATATAATTTCTACCAAGTGCCTTTGCTACTGCAGCTGTGGTTCCTGCACCCATAAATGGGTCAAGTACTGTGTCTCCTTTCTCACTCCCTGCTAATATGCAAGGTTCAATCAAGTCAGGTGGATATGTTGCAAAATGTGCTTCCTTATATGGTTTTACTGTTACTGACCAGACAGAGCGTTTATTCTTTGTTGGATATGATTTTGTAAGTCCTGTATGTGGCGATAGTCCTGTTCCTTCGTTGTGATATTTTCCGTTGGTTCTGTCTCTTGTTCCCCAATCTTTTGCGGGTTCTTTGATTGCTTCATTATCGTAGTGATATTTTCTGTTTTTACTGAACAAAAATATATATTCGTGAGACTTCGTACATCTGTCTCTCACACTCTCTGGCATTGGATTTGGTTTATGCCATATAATATCCTGACGTAGATACCACCCATCATTTCTCATTGCGAAAGCGAAGAGCCATGGGATTCCAATAAGGTCTTTTTCTTTGAGTCCTTCGATTCGATTTCCTCTGCGAGAACACATATCTGGTAAGTCTTGTTTAGTAGTTGAGACACTTTGTTTTGGTAGTCCTTGTCCTTTTCCAGGTCTGTAATTATAGTAACTATCCCCAAGATTAACCCAACAAGTTCCATCATCTGTAAGCACATTTCGCACCTCCTTAAATACGTTTACAAGTTTTTCGACATATTCCTCTGGTGTTTCTTCCAATCCAATCTGACTATCTTGCCTGATTGCACCACACTTCGGGCATACTGTTTTGTATATGGCATCGCCTACCCCTGCCATATCATCGTGGTTCTTATGTCCTGTGTTACAATTCTCTGCTTTAACCTTACTATCTCTCTTGTGAGAACAATTAGGGTCGCCACCTATCCAAGTAGCAGTTCCATAATCTCTCAATCCATAATATGGTGGAGAAGTAACACAAGTTCTTGCACTATTAGGTGCAAATTGTTTTAATGTTTCTTGGCAGTTTCCAAATAAAATTTTGTTTTTCATAATATTGGGTAGGGTATCCATTTTATATGTTTATCACACACTAGGCATCTTCTTTGACCATAATGTGCGTGACCATCGTGCATTTTTATATCTCTACTGTATAGAGAATCACACTCAGGGTCATTACAAGCAAATTTAACTTTCCAATCCATAGTTCTCTCTTGCTCTCCAAATAATTCTTGCCAAGTTTCCTCCTCTGATTTACTTTCTTGTTCGATTAATCTATCAATGTATGAATTAAAAACTGGATTTACGCATTTATTTGAGTCTCTGTACAAGGCATATAATGTTTTGAGTGTAAAATTGTCAGATGGTATATTAAGTTTTTTTATCTTAATAACACGAGCAATATCTTCATAATTATAACCCCCTTGTACCATTTTGTAAACAAATTCTGCTTTTTGTAATTTCATCGTTTCAAAAACTCATTTAAAATCCAACTACTACTATTCATCTTATCATCGCCACCAACACCCCACTCAAAGATAACTCTTTCATTCTCTTGGAATTTAAGATACTCTGGTACATTTGTGTTTACTCTGTCTCCTCCATTACAAAATATCACTTTATCATACATTTGTAAACACTTGTAGATTGCCATACAAGATGAGTTGTCAGTATCGTCATAAGTGATTGTCAAGTCAACTGGTTTAAGTTCTTTGACTATCGCTCTTCTCTCTGTCATTGGTAGGAAATACTTTCCTTTCTTACGAATTAACCAATCATCAGAATTTAATCCTACACATAGAGGTGTGTTTGGATATAACTCTTTCGCATTTTTAAAGTATGAGATATGACCTGTATGTATGGGGTCAAATCCACCTGTGACTAATACTATTTTACTCATCGTGTAATAACTGTAGTTGCTGCCTGTCCTTTGTTGAATATTGTATCAACAACTGCTTCGACCTTTCTTGCGGTAGTAATACCAACATTTGAATATACTGGTACACATACAAGACCAAATACTTTGTCAGCATCGCCCTTACGAATAACTCTACCGATTGTCTGACTAATACCTATGTAATCCATCGAACGCATAAACAATACTGCTTCAAGACCATTGACATTGATACCCTCTGAGAGTATGCTGTGATGCAATACAACAAACTTTTTGTCTGTTCTACCCCATTGATTTAGTGTATCAAAGAATGTCTCTCTGTCAACCTTCTCTCCATCAATCATCGCACCTGTCTTTGCTGTGATAAACATATAAGAGTAACCACGAATAGCAAGTTGCTGTACGAAATCTGTCTGTGATACAAGTGCAACAATCTGTCTGGTTGACTTAGCACATATCAATACTTTGTCCTTATCAAGATTGTCAATCGCACCAATCATTTGCTCATTGTCTCTGTCTGCAACTAACTCATCTTTCTTGAGTATTCTTGAACGATACACCTTGACTTTAGGTGGTAGGATGTAACCTTGCTTGACTAACTTTGGTGCAGGTACTTGACATATCACACCACCATACACCTCTGTCCAGTTCATCCCTGCCTTGACAGGAGAACGACTATGCTTTGGTGTTGCTGTAAAGAAATAGCATCTACCTGCATACTGTGAGAAGTAATCAGTAGCAGGGAAAAAGTTTTTCTGTACTGAGTTGTGTGCTTCATCAAAGTAGATAGTATCAACATCAATACCACTTTCTTCAATCCTGTGTAATGAATGATATGTTGTAAATATAATAGTTCTACTGAAGAAATTTACTAAATTCTGTTCAACAAATCCCTGTATCTCAAGTGGATTAGTGGTGCTGAACATACCCTTGATTTTACCACTATGAACGTGCATCACATCTACATCATTGTATTTCTTATCAATGATTTCCATAAACTCTTTGCATAGTTGCTCTGCAAGTAATATGCGTGGTGCAACGACTACAACTGTACCATAATCTTCCAACTGCTTGACAGCATCCATAATCATACAGATGGTCTTACCACCACCAGTAGGAACAATGACTTGTCCTTTGTCATTGTCTAACATTGATTGTATTGCTTGCTCTTGATGTGGTCTTAGTTGCATTAGTTTTCTTTAGATGTCTATATTGTAGCATAAAAATACCCCCTGTGCAGGGGGTTGTGACAGTTTCCATACTGTCAATCATAATGGGTTACAGATATATTGCCTGATATAATTAATCTCCTATGGTTAGTTTTATTTGGTACTACTTCGTGCCAAGACCACGATGGAAAACATATCAAGTCTCCTGTGCATTGTTCATCAGGAACAAAAGTATTTCCTTTTGTATCAGTAAATCTAAAACATTTTTGCTCTGGAACATCAATAAAATGAACCCAAGATATAATATCATTGAAGTTTGGGTCAAGTTTTGCGTGATGATGTGGATTATGACTCATATTATTATCATATAATTGTGACCAATAAGTGCATTTATACTCTATTTTATGGTAAATTCCCGCATTTTTTGTAATTTCTTCGACTATATCAATATACTTGTCTCTATATTTCATTTCTGGTCTTAGAGTTTCATCCAAAAAGAATGTAGTAATACATTGTTTTTTCTCTGCATATTTTTCAGAACCTAAATCATCCAATATTTTTTTAAAATTATTAAGTTCTTCACTAGAAAATTTTATGTTTCCGTGATACCAGTACGGTGGTTTGTAGTTATTCATAATTCCTTGTGTCCAAAGAAGTGAGTAATCGCATACCTACCATATCCATCATAGTAATCAGAGTCTTTAATACTGACTTCACTAACCCCATGTTCTACCCAAGATGGCATCATTATCAATGAATTATGGTTACAATTAAATTCATAATTATATTTTGGAAATATTAAATTACCACCCTCAAATTTTTTTGGTTCTTTATAAAAATAAGAAAATGCTAAAAAATCAAAAGATATATCTTTATGTGGTTTATAAAAATCTCCATTATGATAATATCTTACTTTAGTTATATCGTAGTTAGATTTGTCAGCAACAGAGCAAGAATCATGTAAATTGCAAAATGGTTGTAAAATTTGATTATTAAATACCTTCCTTGACACACTCAAAATATTTGATAAAATTCTATTTTTACCCTGATATACCGAGTCTAATTGAATAGCTTTTGCCTTTGTAAATCCAACAACACCCTGATAATCTTCTACATCAAAAAGTTTTTTAGGTTTAGTATAAAAATTCAATTCTTCCCATATTAGTTCTAGTTCATAATCATCATAAAAATTATGAAATATAATATGTGGGAATGGTTCTAGATTGGCATCGGCAGAGATGTTTTGCATTACTAGATAGTTGTGTTATAATATAATTATGAGAAATATTTTTAAGGAATCCAAATACCACTTAGAAGTAGAAACTGGATGGACTTATTGGTTTCATCTAAAACACTCTCTCGTAAACTCTTATAAATTAATAAAAATCTCGTTTAAGAGTCTAGTTCATGGTTTACTACCATTTATGTGGAAATCAGATGCACCCAAAGGTGTAATTGTATTATACCACGAAATTATGAAAATACAACACATACAAAAACTTGACAAACTCCGTAAATATCCAAAAAATGAACGATACTTACCTAACGATATTGAATAGTTACGGAGATATAGTTGAACTTGACTATCAATTTGATGTTCCATCTATAATTGATGAACTTAAATGTATTGATAAATGGATGGATGGTTCTAATAATAAAAAAGGATTAACATTAACTGGAAGCATAGATGACTTAGAACTCACAAAAAGAAATGATTGCAGTATAAATGATAATTTAAAAAAATGCCCTTCACTCATAGATTTTTTTAAATTATGGAACAGTCTTGCTAAATGTCACGCAGTCAATATGAATAGTGGTAGTTTCTTTCGATTGCATCGTGACGCATATAAGACAACTCAACAAATGAGAATTTTTATCCCACTTAACAAAACAGAATTACACGAATTTGCATTTATATACGATAAAAATATAGTTGAACTCAAGGCAGGTAGAGCATACTTATTAAATACTAAAAAACAACACGGTTCATTTGCGATGGTTGATGACATCTACCATATTTTGATGGGAATTTATATAAACCCTCACAACTTCAAAGTTGTTACAAACTTGCTTCCTAATTGCATAGACCACGAATGAAAATCTGTATTATCGGTGGTGGTGTCTCAGGATGGTGGTGTGCTGCCTATATGAATAAATTTCTTGATGCTGAAATTACACTCATAGAAAGTAATGATATACCAATATTAGGTGTTGGAGAATCATCATTACCACAAATTAAAACTTTCTTTGATGCCATAGGTGTAGAGGAATCAGAGTGGATGGAAGAATGTAACGCTATTTACAAGTATGGAAATATAAAAACAGGTTGGGATAAGATTGATGGTAAACCATTTACATTTACTTTTTGGCACGATGATGATAATAAATTTGAGAAGTGGTATCAACAGAATAAAACAAAACATCAATTAAATGAATTGTATTCAAAGGGTGAATGGGGTTCAATTGCTTATCACCTAGATGCAGAGAAAGCTAATACAATTATGAAAAATCATTGTGATAATGTGAATCATAAGATTGAGACATTATCGGAATTACCAAAAGGATATGATTTATATGTTGATTGTACTGGATTCGCTCGTAAATTTATCAAAGATAAATCTGAAACTATATTTGATGACCATTTAGTTGATAGTGCTTGGGTATGTCCATTTAAACAAACTGACAAGATAGAAAACTATACTAAATCAATCGCAAGAGAGTATGGATGGCAATTTGTAATAGACTTGACAAATAAAATTGGTAATGGATATGTTTTCTCAAGTCATCACATATCTTATGATGATGCACTAGAGCAATTCAAACAATATAATTCACATTTAATTCCAATCGGTCAACCTAGATTGTTGAAATGGAAACCAAATATATTAACAAATGCTTGGAGTGATGATGTAGTAGCAATAGGAAACTCTTGTGGATTTATTGACCCACTAGAAGCAAATGCTTTGTATATGACTGTATATGGTATTACTTCTCTTGTTGACTGTATATTGAAGAACAAGTCACAAGATGTATATAATCGTAATATGAGAAGAATATGGAAAGGTAACTCTGATTTTATATTACATCACTACAAACTTAGCAGTCGAACTGATACTGAATTTTGGAAATACTACAGTCAATTTGATGTAAGAAAATCACTCTGGGAAAATTATCGTAATAAAAAAAATAAAAAGACTAATTTATTTTCAAATGCAATATGGGCAACTTTAGGTGTGTACTTTAACGAATTTACTTACTACGGGTGAATAGGGCAATCACCCCGTCACCTAAATTTACATTATATGATTTCTCTGTAGATAGTTCACTATAGTCAAATCTTCTTAAAGATATATCATTAACAACTGGTTTGCCATCTAGACAAACAAGCACAGAGTCTTTCTCAACAGTAAACACCTCATCTGTTAATAATCTTGCATCCCAATCCTCATTTGGAAACGTGTTAAAACCCCATACATAAAAATCTTCAAGTGCTTCATATAATCTAGGTTGATTCAGATAGTCCTTCATATCAAAAAAATCTCCTTTCTTGACAATCTCAAACTCTGATTTAAATGGTTTTCCTATTTTTGCTGAACCATAAAAAACATAATGATATATTCCACAACTTTCAGATTTTGGTTCAATTTCAAGCATACCTTTTTCTGCTTGAAATGCACATACAGCAAACTTGTCTAATTTTTTAAAATAATGTTGGCAATTCATAATTCAACCTTTCTCATTTTTAATGATTTCTTTCTCCAATCATCAACTTTTCCCTCTATCACCTTTCCAATTAAATTTTCTATATTGACTTCACCACTAAATTGTTCTGGCATATTTTCTTTTAAAATTGGTAATTTTTCTTCCTGAGTTTTTATTCTTCTAGCACCACTTTTTTTCATAAGACCATCTACAAACATTTCAACATCAGTTTTATCTAAATCGTCACAATCAACAATTTTTGCACTATATTCGTCAATTGGTTTTTGAGAGTGTAAATTACAAATCTTCACTACAATACTATCTCTATCAGAAAGATACTCATCTATTTTAATAATTGCCTTCATTTGTAAATTCTCCAATAATTAGGATTTATATAACCCATAGAGTAGTCATTTGTACCATCTTCTTTATGAACCAATGTTACATCACCAACTATGGCAAGTCTTTCACCATTAAAAGTATTATGAATACATTGAGTGCTATGTTCTAATGAACTTGGAAATAAAATTAAAGAACCCTCTTTAGGTTCCAGATGAAAGGTTGAAGCGTTGAGTTCATTCCTCTCTGCAACACCATCTTTAACGTCACTATTATTTAATCCTACAAACAAACTATTAGTATTATGTGGATTAGCAAATTTTAGCACATGTGAATTTTGTGGGGTACTTAAGTAATATGAAAAAGATATATGACTTGTCGAGTGTGAGTGCCATTTAATATTTTCATATGTCGCTCTGGATCTGGATAACCAAGTTTTAGTAATAATGTAATCAAAAATATCCTGATATTTTAATACTTCAAGGGTATAAATTTTAACGTTATCAATTACTTGTTGAAATAAATCAGATAAACTTTCTTCTAGATGTATAAAAGGATTACCTGCATTTTCACTTGTCGTATTAAACCATTCTTCATTATCTCGAACAGATTTTTGTTCATAATCATATTTGGAATATAATTTGTTAAATCTAGTTTTATAATCTTCGTGATTTTCCATTTCACCCACATAAATTGTAGTAGGAAATATATTGTAAATCTCTCGGTTAATCATGATCTTGTGTCAACCCCCAAGAGGTAATCAAATATTTGTCACCATCTATAGGTGGATTTCCTCGATGAGTATGTGTAAATCCTGCAGGAAATATTAAAACATCACCCTGTTTTGGTAATTCTCTTCTATTTTGATACAAAAATTCTGTCTCACCACCCTCAAAATTATCATTTAAATATAGTTGTATCACAAACTTTCTTTGACTATATGGTAATGATCCGTTTTCAAAATGCCAAGAGTGAAATCCACCACCCATCGGTATCTTTTTAATTTTCAAATCATAAGTTAAAAATTTGTAATCCCTTAGTATACTTACCGCTTCGATATATTCATCTATGCAAGGTTTAAATTTAGGTAAAATCAAATCTGCTAAGTAAGAATATGATGCTAGATTATAACTATGTGTGAGATTTATAGTTTTATTATCAACTTCATTTAATTTTTCTGTATCGTAAGTTAAAAGATTATTTTTATCGAACTGGTCAATATATTTTATACACTCCTCACAATCCTGTGAAGTAAACGCTCCTCTATAACGTCTTATTAAGTCAGATTCTAATGTCATATTCTAGACAGCACATAATTTAATTATAACAGTATTTTTCTAGTTTGTAAACTTAACCAACCCCAGTGGCATTTGTATCTCCTTGTATTGTACCACTATTGTTTATCGTGACACTAAATCCTGAATTTCTCCTTATCGCAGCTCCATTTCCTCCACCTGCTCCACCACCAGCTTGAGAACTTCCTCCATTATCTGCATTTTCACCAAATTGACCACCTTCTCCTCCACCAGCACCATATGCTTGGTTTCCATTATTAGCACCACTACCACCATCTCCAGCGACTGTATCAGATGAATTTGTTCCACCAGTGTTTCCACCACCACCACATCCACCTACTTGTGCTCCACCAGAACCATTAGGGAATCCAGCTCCTCCTCCACCGCCACCACCTGACGCTCTTCTGTCTGAACCCTTATCAGTTTGACGGCCACCGCCACCGCCACCGCCTCCACCGAAGCCAGCACGAATTATACCTCCAGATAAAACATTAACAGTAATACCATTATGTTCTATTCCTAATCCACTTGTACCACTAAAACCAGCTTGTCCACCATTTAAACACTCACCACCTCTTCCACCATCACCACCAGCACCTAAAACTTCTCCTTCACCACCAACATCAACTTGAACTGATGACGCACTCCAAGAACCTGTTTTTACTGCAACATTATTAACACTACTTTTATCTGAACCAAATTTTTTGTTTATATGGATAATGATTCTACTTCCACTTTCTCTTTTGCTCCTAAACCCACCAATAACAGTTACTTGATTATTATTCCACTTATCAGTCTTCGCACTCTTACGAAACTCAGTTCCACCAGAGTACATATCTACCACTACATTTAATTTTTTACCATAAAAATCACTAAACTTTATAGTTCCTGATGTTGGAATACCAGAATCTAAAGGTAAATTGGATAATTCACCAACACTTTGTGTAATTCTGTAGTCTCCTAACGACCTCTCACCATTTGCACCAAATTCATTCTCTATTTGAGAAAATGATATCGAACCAGATCCTTGTAATGCCATAGTTAGTAAGATTAAATATTAGACATATCAATTTTCTTCCAAGATGAACCTGTATAAAGTTCCAATCTATTTAAACTAGTATTATAAACCATCGCACCCGCAATAAGTCCAGTTAAATTATTTCTTTGTGTTGTAGTGACTTGTGGTGGTAACATGAATCTAGTTGCTGCAGTTCTACCTGCTGCTCTCATATCAACTGCTCCAACAACTACAGTTGAACCTACTCCAAGACCACCAACAACAACTCCACACTCGTGTGCATTTATACTTACGTTAGGTAACTCACTTGTAGTTCTAATACCAATAGAACCACTATTTGTTATGAATACTTGTGGGGATTCATCAAAAGCATTATCTTCAAGATCATTTACAACAAAAGTATGTTCATCTGAATCGGTACCGATAGCAACTTTATTTGATGCTACAAGTCTTGTTGTAGTTGTAATCCCTGCAACTGAGAGGTTATTTAAAGTTGATATACCGACTGTTGCGTTTGCATTACCTGCAAGAGTTCCAGAAACGTTACCTGTTAGTGTACCTTGAACATTACCAACTAATAATCCACCGACTGTAAGATTATTTCCAACATTAAGATTTCCACTAAATGCACCTGCTCCTTCTACATCCAATTCTTTTGCGGGTTGTGTTTTACCTATTCCAAGTGAACCACCAATCCCAGTAAGTGTCATTAATCTTGCTGAGTTCTTACCCTTATGCCAGTGGAAATCTCCATTAATCGCACCTGCATTATTAGCACTTATATGATAATTAAAATTACCTGTACCATAGTTTAATATATCAAGTGATTGTGCAGAACTATATGGAACTCCAGCTGATACTTCACCATATCTAAATTCAGCGTTGTTTGAATCTAGATTTCCTGTTTCCCTTCCAACTGTAAGACCAGCAGAACCAGTTTCACTTGTAATCTGAATTTCAGCATCACCTGATTTTCTAACTTGAATATCATTTACTGGAGCCTCTGTTGTTCCAACTCCCATTTTTAACGCAAATGATGTGGATGATGCACCAACAAATCCTGCATCAATATTATGATTGAATGTCGCAATACCAGATACTATTAAATTTGATATAGTTGACACTCCAAGATTATATCTCTCTGTTCCAGTACCAACAACTCCAAATAAATCTTTATTAACTAATTCATACCAATTATTTGCGTGTGAATAATAACCTCTACCAGTGCTATGAACGTGAGCAAACATACCATGATAATCAGATGCACTAGGTAAATTACTCTGATTCATATACAATGATGGAATTTTATTCATTCCAGCAGGTGCCTCTATCACACCTTCAAATGTAGAGACTCCTGTAACTGATAAATTATCACTTATAATAACTTGACCACCAGCAGAATCAATCGTTAAATTACCCGTTGATGTATCAATTTCATTATCATCTGTAATTCCAATCTGAACATTATCAATAGTTGCTCCACCATTAGCGTCTACAAGTCCAGTGAACGTAGAAACACCTGAGATACTCATATTATCAATGTGAGTATGTCCATCAAAATCTACATCACCATTCACATCTAATGTAGTAAATGTAGAAACACCTACAGAATTTATATTTCCAACTAAATCACCAGTAATTCTTCCTGTGACATCACCTGTGACATCACCTATAAAACTAGATGCAGTCAGAATACCAGTCATATTAATATTACCGACTGAACTAATACCTACACCTTTTTCTCCAGCATCTGCATTATTACCAACTTGGAAGGTCGAACGGGGATCTTCGGTTCCCACACCGACATTGCCTCCTGTGTTGTATATACTTGTGAATCCTAATCCAACATCTTTATCTTCCCATTGAGAAGTTGGCATACCCTGTAAATTTCTTGCATCACCAAAGTATGTTAATATACCAGCTCCTTGTGCTGTAACTATCCCACTAAAAACACTAAGTCCTGCACCAGTAATCTGGTTTGGTACGAATGTTGTTACTGTTAATACTCCAATTTGTGCGGTAGTTGTACTAGTAAAACCAGTAACGACAACATTACCTCTGACATCAAGAGCTTCATTTGGTATGGTGGTTCCAATACCTACCAGACCAGTATCGGTCACTAACAGGTTGTCATCATCTACCTGAACCCCGTTACGAAAATTAAAATTCTTCTTGATATTTGCCATCAGTTATTTTTTTAGTTATTTATTTGATTCAAGTGACTTAACTTTTGCAGTTAGTTCTTTAACTGCTTCGATTAAGACTGGAATTAATCTATCATAACGAACTGCTTTCACACCATCACCTCTTGTAGTTGTAACACCTGGTAATCCAAGTGCTTCAACTTCTTGTGCAAGAATACCAGTATCCTTAGTACCATTCTCATATGGTGCTAAATCTGTCATTCCCACATTCCAAGTAAATGTATTACCACTAATACTGTTAATCATATCAAGTGCATTTTGTATAGGTGATATATCTTTTTTGAGATTGATATCAGATGAACTAAATGCGACCAAATCACCACCTGCATGAATATTACCTTCAACTCCAAGACCACCAGCTGTTATTACAAGTGCACCAGTATCTTTACTTGATGAGTTTGTACTACTATCAATAGTCATTGAACCATCCACCTCTGCGTTTGCAGTAATGTGAACTTTATTGTTTGATGAATCTAGTACTAAATCACCAGTTGTGGTATTAATTGTTGTACCAGCAGTTAATCCAAGTGTTAGATTGTTTGCTCTTACGTTATTAGTTACATTAAGTTGAGTTCCGTCAAATGTGAGAGCGGCAGATGTTGTGGTTGTATCCGTATTATTATTAAATAAAACTCTATTCGCATCACCCACAACATTTGTTGCAGTTGTTGATGTAGTTGAATTACCACTTAACGCACCAGAAAATGTTGTACAAGCAAGTGTATTAGTTGATGATGTAAATGTTAATTGAGCATCAGTAGTGGCAGCGGTCATTGTGCCTGATGTCAAGTGAGTTAATGTAACTCTTTGTGTATCACCATTTGTACCTGATGCTGACAATTCTGCACCAGTATTTGTTAGTTGAGCACCATTACCAATAAAGTTAGTTGCAGTGATATTGGTAAATCCAGATAAATTTGATGCACCATCACCAACTATGTTACCACCAATAACAAGATCTTTAGCAAGTCCCAAACCACCATCAATAACTACTGCACCATTGGTTACAGCAGTTGAGTTAGTGGTATCTCTAAACTTAGCATCTTGTGCACGAATTTCTGCTTCAGTAATAAGTTGCTTAGTATTATCTGATAATCTTAAGTCACTGTTGAATGTAACAGGACCATCAAACTGTGATAGTATCTGTTTTGATGCACCACCTTCAACAAGTAGTCTTTCTTTAACAACTACTTCATCAAATACAGCACTCAAACGGTTTGGATCTTCACCTGTAACTGTTGCAACAGGTATATCAAATGTAGTTTGTTGTCCACTAGCAGATGCAATCTTGGTATTTCCAATATAGAAATCACCTTTATCATTCATACCTGTGTAAACAACGTTACCGCAAGATGTTTCTTGTGCTTGGTTTAGGAACTCTTCCCTTTCAGTAAGTGATCTATTCTGTAATTGTGGTAAAGCAGTTGAATAGTTACCTGGACCAAAACCAACATATTCAAATGTGTGTCCAGATGACCTTAATATGGAAGGTCTACGGAGTTCAATCGGTAGTGGTTTAACTTTCTTGATTCTAGAATTAATAAGATGAGTCTCTGTGTTCGTTCCAAGAGAACCACGAATCACTGTTATCTCGTCTCCACCTCCACCAGATAGAGAGCTTGATGCAACACGCATAATCTCTCCACCAATCTGAATATATGAACCAAGTGGGAAACGATTTACAATTGATGTAGCAGTTGTGCTTCCATCAGGAAGTTTAACTTTAAACGCAGCATCACCAGTTCCTACTGCTTCATTTAAGATAAGTGTTTCGTGATCAAATATATTAAATCCTCTTACATCTATATTTTCTCCAGCAACTCCTGAAATTGATTCGTTGTCTGATAAACCATGTTTCAGAATGTATTTTGGATCTGCGATATTACCTGTTGTTTTAACAGAGAATTGTGAAATTCCAACAACTGATGTAACTACAAAATCACCAAGATTTGTATCACTACTGTTTAATAATCTAAGTTGATTACCAACTGCAAGTCCGTGGTCTACAGATGTGGTAAATGTTGTGATTCCTGCAGTATTATCGGTTGTTGCAGCTCCAACCGCAACCCAAGGACCCATATCGTGAATCTGTTGTCCATCAAGTAAAGTATCAGCAGCGGACTTAGCAACAGTAATTTGTTTAGTACTATTAATACTTGATATACGATGATAAGAATCAGTTCCAGTTGTAATACCAGTAACTTGAATGTAGTGTCCAGTCGCTGATGATATACCAGCAGTCGCAATTGTAATACTTGCATTTGGTGAACCACCAATTCCACCTAAAGCAGGTGTTTGTGCGTCAAAGAATAATGTTTCACCATTTGTGTATGCAGAACCACCATCAGTAATCTCAACTGATGTAACTGCATTACTTGATACAACAACTTTTGCAGTCGCACCATCCCAAGGTGCAGTCGCAGGGGTTGCATTCGTATTAAGTAATCTAACATTATAATAAGTACCGTCTGTATGTCCAGAACCACCATTTAAAGTATTATGAAACTTAAGTGATTGAAAACTATGTTCTTTATCTAAGTTTATTACAGCATTTGTATTATTATTGACAACTGATGTAATACCTATTGAACCATCAAAATTTTTCAAGAATTGGTTAGTTGTCTCTCTAGTAATACTTTTCTTTAAATCGTTAGTTACAACATCACCAATTGGAAATCTTTTTGCATAAGATACTGCTGCTGGTGGGTTTGCGTTTACATTATCACGATCATATTCTGGAAATAAATTAACAATATTTTGGTTGTACTTCTTCTCAGAAAATTCACCTGATGGTTCATCCATCGCATTACTACTGTTTAACACAAATAGATGGAATACACCATCTTGAACATCTTGAATATAAGGTGTAATTACCTCTGTCCTATAAACAAAGAAATTACCACTATTGTCATTACGATCAAATCTTGGTAGTAATGTAGAACGTGTTTGTGTATTATTTGTAAATGTACCAGTTGTATGTGTAACACCTGATGTGTCAGTTGGAGAATATCTAAACTCCTTGTCATTTACTACTTGATCTACTATGAAAGTACCGTTGTATCCTTTATTGTCAAGAGCAGTTGAGTTTGTTGAACTCTGCACATTCCTAACAACAATTTGATCACCGACACCTAAATTATGTGGTTTGTCTGAACGAATTTTTGCTAATTGCTCTGTGCTGTCAAAACTTGCTTGTGCAATAAATCTAGTATTACGGTCAAAACCGTAATCGTTTGCAGTTATTGTAGTTTTACTAAAATCAGTATTCGCAAGAACATTCGTTGAACTTGAGTCTTGAAGAACAAATCCATCTGTAGGATCTTTAGCATTGACTAATTCTTTCGGTACAACATATCTGAGTTTGTATATTTTCTCATCTAAACTTCTATCATCATCCTTTCTAAGAACGTATGTGATACTATCTGTTGTTAAAGAACCTTTATTTGCATGTATGGTATTACCAGAAGCTAATGTGTGAACAAACCATTGTCCAGCACTTGCATCGTATTGTATTGGATGACCAGCATCATTTGGTTTCTTATCTGATACTCTACTTATTATTCTAAATTTATCAGTTATGCTTGCAACAGTTGCAACAAAAACTGGAACTGCTAAGTCTGCGTTTGTTTTTGATGATGCAATACGAATTTGATTCGCACCTAATGCTGAATCTTGAGTGCTAGTAATTGCAAAATATACTCTATGAGGATCAATATTTTCAGGTAAATCACCATTATTTGCAATTATTCTGATAGATTCACCATTTGCTAATTCGTGACCTGCATTGATTGTGAATACTGATTTAGTTGATGCACTCGCATCTGAGTGAATTGCTTCGTAATTTTTCTCACCTATATTTGATGTCCCCGTAGCACCGTTTGGCATTACAACTGTCGCTTCAAATGTGCTTCCACCTTGATCAATATATAATTTTTCATCTGACCTTGCACCAATTCTAAAACCCTGTGCAATGTGTGCAGGTGGTAAACTTAAAGTTGGTTGAGCAAATAAGAATAATTTAGTGGTTGTTGTAGGTGTTGGATCAAGTTGTAAAAATTCAATCTGTTGTTCATCATTTACAACTGAACGAGGTGTGATGATTGATGTTATGAATCCCTTATTATCTTTTGCAAATGCCTCTTTCTTAAATCCCTCTGCAAGTAATGAGAATGTACCAAAGTTAGAGTTTGAGTTGGTGATAGATGCGTCAGCACCATTTATCATTTCAAAGTGTGCGTGGAAACCAATCGCAAACACTGACACAATCTGTACAACCGCATCGTTAGATACTTTAATATGTGTTGTTCTAAATCCTTTTCTGTAATTTGCTTCTTGATCTAAATGAAATACTGTTTCTGGATTGGTTGATGATGATTCAGAAGATAGTAATGCACCTGTCTGTTTTGAGAAAGCGATACCACTATATCTTCTATTTGTTTTATCATACTTTACAAATGCTCTGTCATCTTTCTGTAGAGATACTGCTGTAAATTGTGCAGTCACCATTGATTTGAAACCAGTTGCCTTTGCACCATCTGCGTGTAAACCTTGCATACCATATACAGAACGCATTGAGCAGTTAAAGATATATGGAGATGCACCCGTTACTGTATCAGTTTCAACTAATACTTGCCCGTTTGCTGAACTCAAACCTCCAGCAGAACCCGCTGGTAAGTTTGGTCTAACAAATGGAAGTGAATATTGGAATCTAGTATCATCAATAACATTTGATACTTTTGTGGATATATTATAATCTGCTACGTTGATACCACGAATCTTAATTGGTGTTCCACCTGTAAGATTATGATTAACTTGTGTGGTGACTGTTACAACTTGACCTGGTGTCGCTCCGTCACCAGATTCAATATTTGTAATGTTAAGTGGGTCAGTTGCAAAAGCACCAACAATTTCAAATTCTGGTCTTTGTGGTGAAAATGCAGCTTCAGAAGATGGATATTTTTGATCAATCTCACGATTTGATGCTCGGTTAAAAGCATTACTTAATTTACTGTAATATATGTCTAAGTCAGTTAAATCACTAAACTGATCAAGTGTATTAACACCATCTGCATATTCAAATGCTGTAATTTTGTGGTGAGAGAATGTTGGTTTTGATTGATTATTGGCACTGAAATCTGATGGGTCTGTATATACTAAACCTGCTTCATCGCCATCAAAGAATGTAAACTGCCAAAAGTAACAAGCACCAGTAATTCTGAATATCGCAGTGCTTTTTACATTATCATCCGTTGGGTTGGGAACATATAACGGTCTGATTCTTGTTTTTCTTAAATCTAATCCAACGATAGATGTACCTCTAGGTACAACTATACCACCATTCACACTATTAAATTTGTAAAGTATATTATCTTCTTGTGTTAAATCAAAGTTAGAGTTTAATGTAAGTGTTAATGTATTCTGTGCACCTGTTGATGAACCACTTGGACTGATTGCTTTTGCAATACCAGACTCGTTTCTTATACCAAATCCTGGTCTATTATCAATTACATGGTCGCCTGGAAATATTAATATTGTCGTTCTTTCTACTAAATCGTTATCATTTCCACGAAGATATGAGAATCTAGCAGCCTCTATCAGTGCTCTCTGAATCGTCTTGAAGGGTTTGGTTAATGAATTACCTTGATTTTCTATACCATCAGTGGAATCAAGATCATTTGGATTTACATAAAGAACACGACCCTCAGTATTCTTTATAAAATTCTCTAACTTATTAAGAGGCATCTTTTTTAACTACAATAAATGAGATCAATAGACCGTACATACTAGGTTTATTTAGCTGGTTACTCCTCCGTGTCTATATGAATTGAGATATCATCTGGCAATTCTTCTGGGTTCTCTAAATCGACTGGGAACAAACACGGGTGTAATTCTTCTTCTACAAGGTATCCATAATATTGATACATCTCGTCATCGTTGTATGTGCGATGCTTATCTGCTTCTTTAATTAGGTCTTGATCTCTTAAATGTCCCTCTGGCAATTCATCAAATGTAAATGGCATACCATTAATGAAATACATTTTAACGATCATACTACCGCCACGAAACCAACAGAAGTTGGTGGTTATCTTGTATTTCATTTATTTATCTGTGGTTAATGCTAATTCTGCATATTTAATCATATGTGGTTCTAGCATTTGGTCACATACTTCTAAAACTCTCATAAACTCTGCAGAATCTTCACACGCAATTATTTTATTATCTCCATCACTACTCTTAAGTTTGAAAGTTCTAGCACAGATGTCTACAATAACTTCGTATACAAAATCTTCCATATGAGAATTATTTTTCCTTATTATAGCATATGTATAAAAATAGTCAAGAGAGTGTGAGACTTGTGCTACCAATACCAGCAACAGTAAATGTAAGAGTTGAACCGACTACACTTATCTCAACATTATTAAATGATTGTGCATAGGCATCACCATAAACAAAAACATCATCAGTAAACTCTGTTTTTTGATAAACATAATTTATATCATCACTATCATAATCAGGATTAGGAACTCCCCCTGTTTTAAAATCACTCATATTATATACCTCTTAATGCACTTGCAGGTACAGCGGTATTTGCGAATACTGAACCTGCCCAATTCACCTCTCTTGCTACAATTCTTTTAACTTTAATTGAACCTTTTGGTGTAATTAAAGTAATATCTGTTGAACCACCGATATCAATATTATTACCACTTACTTTAGTATTTCTAGCATTTATTCTAGTTGTGTTTTGTGTTGTTGCTATAAATTCTGCAGAATCTACTTCAACTTTACCACCTGTTGTCAACTCTATGTTTTCTGAAGCATCTAAGAAAATATTTCTTCCCTTGATTCTTATATCACCATTCTTCTCTGCTGATATTGCAACATCTCCTTTAGTTCCAACTATATTAACACAAAGTCCTCCACCATCAACACTTGCTCCACCTGCGATTGTAATACATTGATCTGCAAATATTTGGAACTGTCCATCACCCATCATACCCAGATTACTTACATCCTTTGAATCCGAATATCCATACAAGTTATAAGCAATATTACCCGCAGTTCCTAACTCTGGGTTTGCTGTCTCTATTCTAAAATGTGGACCAAAAGAGTCATATTGTCTCTTCTGCCAATTTTGATTTTCTGCTGGTGTTGTCATAAAATTATTTAGTATCCTCCTCCATATCCACCGCCACCTGACGATCCACCACCTGATCCCGAAGACCCGCCACCACTAGGAGGACTAGAAGGAGGAGGAGTGTAACTCTGTCCAGTCGTTTGTTGACTTGATGTGTCAACTGGGTCAGTTTGAGGGATACTACTTGTATCAGATTGACTCGTTGTAGTGGTGTCGGAAACATTTGTTTGTACCTGTGGTGAAGAAACTGTTGTATAGGAAGTAGATGTTACTTCTATTGTTCTAGAAGTTCTACTTTCTTGTGGAGTATCATATATTATAGCATGAGGTGAAGTGGTATGTGCAGCACCTACCATTTTAGCACCCGTTGTCGGATGAACATGGAAATCACCGTAGTAAGGTTCACCATTTACAAATCCAACAATATCAGTATTACGAGGAGAAACACAATCAATAACTTGTCTTATCACTCCCTGATATGATGGTCTAGGTGCTAATTGAGCTTTTAACAAAGCTCCTGTTCCTGTTGATGAAATAACTTCCACCTCTGGTAATGTATTATATGTTTCTAAATTATTGTTAGATGGATTAGGTGGTATTACATTAAGTATTCTACCTTGATTATCTAAAAATTTCTCATAAACATTACCTTTGTCATCAATTACAACATCATCTTGTTTATAATTTTGACCAGGTTTAACTACCACAACATGATCAACTGTATAAACACCATCATCTCCCTCCTCTGGTTCGATAACTGGATAGTTTTCACCACCACTAACAATATAAACATCTGTTACTTGTTGATAAGTTGGTGATGATGGGTCATAATCAATTACCGACCTAGCAATCGCACCATAACCTTTTCGACAAGTATCCTCAATCTCTACAAAGGGAGGAGACTTGTAACCAGAACCAGGATTTTTAACTCTCATTCCAATTAAACTTGCGGTTTGTTTTGCAAAAGTATCACTTACAATCGCACCTAAAATTGGATTTACCTCTGCTCCTGAACCTCCACCACCAAATAGATTAACTTTAATACCAGAACAATTTAATGGTGGCCCTGTATAACAATCACTTAATGTACTACTAAAACCAGGTGTGCTAACATCAGGTCTCATAAAATCAAATAATCCAAGATTACCTAATACTCCACCAGGACTCGCTGCTGCCTCTTTTAATTCTTGTGCTGCATTAGCAATCTCTAAAACTTTACCTGCTATATTTTCTAAATTCAAATTGCCAGGACCAGCACCTAAAATCCACTTATTAGTCTTTGATCCTAAATCAGCGGTTGGTATATCACAATCATCAAAAACACTTGCAATACCAAGTAAACCTTCTGCTTTACTTCTCAACAAACCCTCAATATCACCGCTTGGGAAAATATTAGCTACACCTTTTATAGCATCACTTAATTCATTATTGATACCTTTAATTATATCATTGAATATCGCTCCTACAAATTGATCACCTATACAATCTGTAAAATTGTCAACATTGTTAACAAAATCTGCAAGAAGATTTCCTACATCACCTGTTAATTTATCAGTGATATTTTTTACAGCACAGGGTAATAAATTTTGAAGAGTTGAAACAGGTCCAATCATCGCAACTTGTGCTGCTTGTGCTGCTTTCTTTGCAAGAGCAAGATTACCTGTTTTTTTCATCACCTCACCAAACTTATCTTTATATAAATTGTGTAAACCACCGTTCAATTGTGGTGCTAATTCATCGAAAGTAGTGTTTACCATATCTTTAATCATAGGTTTCGATGCAGAAACAATTTCAGACGCACCTTCTGCTAATCCCTTAAATTTATCTTTTGGAATAGAGTTCTGTACTTCTTTTAAAGTATTCTTGAGAGTATTTTTTATTTTATTTGTAGACTTTGTATTAGCAACAGCTGCTTGAACTCCACTACCAAGTATTATCTCTTGTCCAATACCTTTGAATGCTTGAGTGTCTATATTTTCAAAATTCTTTTTTAAATTTTCAATTATCGGTTTGGCATTTGCTGCTGTATTTTTCAATCCAGTTTGAACAGCACCTGAGTCAAGCACTTGTTTTAATTCTCCAGTAGCAGCAGATGCACTTGCCAAAATTTCATCAGAGTCTACAAGTTGTTCTAATTGTGCCTTTCCTTTCTCTAAATTTTCATTTAAATCTTCAACAATTTCTTTTGTTAAAAATCTTGGAGATTTTTGACTCTTGTTTGAATCATCACCACCTTCATTCTTGGCAATGAATTCATTATTTGGTTTTATCTTACTTGTATACCCTGTAAATGGTTGGAATGGTGATTTATATTCATCAGTGCTTGCATAATATCCAGTGTTTGCAAATATTCCTAAAATTACAGGGAGTTGTGCATCATCACCATCAAGAAAAAATCCCATCACAGTGTCACCAGGTGAAATACGAATTGATCTTGCACGATTTGCTTTTCCAGATCCACCTTGTGATGAAAGTAAAACTTGTGCCCAAGGTAAATCTTCGTCTGCAAGTTCAGTTGTGTCAGCAGGGTGATATCCGTAAATACGGACTTTCATTCTACAACCCCAAGTGCTACCAATCTGGTTTATTTGATTTCCTTGTGCTGCTTCAGGAGCAACCTGACCTATCCACCAACGGAAACCATCTTTTCCTAAAAAATTAGTTTTAAGTAAATTATTTTCTATCATTTCCTTCCAAAAGAATCTCTAACTATTTTTAATTTTGTGTATGAACCTTTACCATCAAAATAATGTGCTAGTTCTTTAATCATATATAGTCCACTAATTTCAGGATCTGGTTGTTTTCTTTTAACTTTTGATAGTTGTGGAAATACACATCTTATAACTGAACCAGCAGTCAAATTAGTATTAAGTGGAATTTGTATCTCAATAACTTGAGTAAAAATTTGATTATACCTCATCATAGATTGAGAGTGAATTCTAGTTGGATCAGCATTTCTTTTAACTGGATCGTTCCAACCTTCATCACTTGCATCCTTTTCAAGAGTTCCTACGTCTAGCATACCAACAAATATACGACTTGGCAAATCTCCTAATGTTTTATCACTTCTATCATCAATTCTAGGCAACATTATTTCCTTATCACCTAAATTATTTGCCTTGCCTTGATAATCATTCGCATTAAATACTGATATAGTTGGCACGAATGATACAGGATTTACATAATAACGGACACTACTGAAAGCTCCTCTTTCAAGTTTACCAATCAAATCTTGATTTCTATTAGTGGCATAAGTTAATATTTTAAAATCTTTATTTTTATCATCTGTAGATACGATGCCTGGTTTATACACAAAATCATTTTCGTATGGTTCTGATTCCATAATTTTATCAATTGACAAAAAATTATAACCCTCTTGAGTTTCAAAAAATACATATCCAGCACTTGAATCCTCACCTGGTTTTGCCTTTCCAGATACTGATTTAGATGCTAACCAAGTAATTATTGAAAAAGGTTTTTTAAGATTTCCAATAAACCCATAAGTATTTTGTGTCTCCTCTACTTCACCAATTTTATCAGCGTGTAAATAATTTTTAAGAATATCCTGTACAGATCCAGATATTTTTTGTGATGTAGGGAATTTTTTCCCAACTCTAGTGGTTTCGTTTGTAATTGCTTCTCTTGAAACTAAATTTAATGTAAATGTTTCACTACCTTCGTCAAGTAAAACATTTGTAATCGAGGCAACATAAAAATATTGTGCAGGGTCTTTTGAAAAATCTAATCCTTTATTTTGTCTAGAATTTCCTGCTATTTTTATTTGAACTCTCTCTCCTCCTCTCAAAGGTAATCCATTATATATTGACTGCATATTTCCATCATCACCCGTAATAGCACCACTTGTGTTAATTACAATTACTCTTGCAGTTAAATATGGTGAAAATATGTTTTCAAAATATGTAAACGCAACAACACCCTCTTTTATATCAGCAGTTTTTGAACCATCAGCCGATTCTATAATGAATTTTTCGTAAATTGATTTATCTATTGCTGCCATTAGTTTGCAAGTATAACTGATTGAAGTTTTTTAATTCCTTTTTTCATCGCATCAGAATCTTGAAGTCCATCAAGACTATTTAAGCTAGATCCACCACCGCTACCACCAGATGGGGGGTTTGGATTATTAATTGGTACACCTTTTTCAATAATGACAACTTGATTTCTATTTTTATTTTTATTAGTATTCATATTACCTCTTTCTCTCTTTGAAGGTTCTACATTAAAATTTTTCTTCTCACCTTTCATTTGTTTACCAGCATCAGTTGCTATCTGTTTTATTTTAGTTACAGCACCACTTACTGACGAACTATTATCTTTCTTACTATCTGTTTCTCTTTTTTGATTATCTGACTGTTGTTGTCCATCACCGCCAAAAAAACCAGATATAAAATTTTTAACTCCCTGAACGAGTCCAATATCATCATTTTTTTTCTTATTATCTAAATCATTTTCATCATTTCTTTCATCAATAGTATCACCTTTACTCTGAGCCTTATCTGACATATCTTGTTTAATTTCTTTGTCGTCTTTTATTCCTTGAATAAAGTTTTCATTATTAGGGTCATCATCCTTTTGTGTTTCAGTCTTTGTACTCTCTGGTGTAATACTATCAAACTGTTTGGTATCATCTCTACCCTCTACATTTTTATCTGATGTAGATTTCTGATCTTGTGATTTACTATCATCTTTATTCTCCTCTTCTACTGCATCATCTAATGGTGTTCTTAATAATGTTTCTCCTGAATAATCAGGCAATCCAGCAGCTGCTGGATTATTATAAAGTATACCTGTGGTTAACATATCTTTTCTCACTTTATTCAAATTATTATTTGCAGACTCAAGACTTTCATCATTCTGTTTTCTTAACATCAATAAATCTACTCCTGATCTTAATGATTGAAGAGCTGTCGATATTCCTCCACCTATACCAATCAAAAAATCTCCTATATCATTCATGAAACCAGTAAGAATAGTTATCACTCCTTGTATTCTTTTTATCAATCCCTGAATAGATTTTAAAATTTGAGGTAGAGTATTGACAAACCATCCTATCAAGACAATACCAAAGAAATCTAGTATTCTACCAAGAAAACCTTTTGTACTTCTTGAAACAACACTACCTTGTCTCTTTGTTGTTCCTTGAACTGTTGCTGCCTCTAATTCATCTTCTCTCTGTCTTCTTCTTGCATTTTCTCTTCTCTTAACAAAAAAACTATTATCATTTCCAATTAACGTTCTCTTGAATTTATTATTTTCATTTGTTTTGTTTACAATTTCAGATGCAGTCTGTCTTGAACGCATCAAACCTTTAGTAAAGTTTACCGCTGAATCTCTTATTTTATTAATACTGAGATTTGATTTTAATAATGAATCTCTTCTTTTCTTAATAGACATTATACCACCACATTATATACAGATTCAGAGAATCCTAAGAAACTATTTGCAAAATCTGAAGATGGAATATTAGGAAGTGAACCACTCGGAGTTTTTGAAGCCTTTGTCATAGTTGCACTTGCTGGCAATCCCTTTTCTGATGTGCTCATCGGAATAACTGTTACTTCAGCTGATTGATCGAATGATGCTATGAGTTCTGAAACTTTTGTTTCTTTCTTTAAATTTATTGGTGTTATCATTCCAGATACATCAGGAGTGAATATTTCAGGTCCCTTCTCTCCTACTTTATAAGGTTTACGCTCTTCAACAGGACCACCATCTGCTCTTCCTTCAACAGGACCATATTGCACCCCCTGATTCTGATTCTGATTCTGATTAGCCCCAGTTACTATATCAGTTATACTACTAGCACCAAATCCACCGAACATACTTAATAATGTAAGACCTATTAAACCAGTGGCACTTGTTAGTGGTTCTGGTAATAAAGTTAATCCAATTAGAGTACCAGCTAATCCACCAAGCTGTTCTGCAGTTGCTCCAGCTTTTGCCTGTCCTTCTGTTTGACCTAGATTTTCTTTTCTGTCTTTATAATCAAAAAATCCGAATAAAGGTGATAATGCTAATTCAATACCTATTCCAAGTGGTCCTAATTTTTTTAAACCAGTTTTTAATCCCGTTTTTGCACCTGTCTTAGTAACACCCTCCACAGCTTCGCCTGTTACTTTCTTACCGAATGTTGATTTGAAGAAATTTTTTATTTGTTTTGGAAATAACAACGCACCACCTATACCCAGTGCTGGAGTCAATACACCTCCTAATCCTCCTTGAAAAATTCTTTTCGGTGCATTTGTAATTAATTGTTTTGCATATTTAAAAAATAATTTAGCAAAATTTTCAACATTATATCTTATAAAATTTATTGCTGCTTTAAATGGTGCGACTAATAATGTTGAAAATGCAAATTTAAGTGCAAGTCCTGCAATTGATCCAATTGTTGCTACTAATTTTGACAGACCAACTGTTATTGCTAAACCAATACCACCTAAAATAGCAAGGTCAAATAGAAATTTCCTTTTAAATTCATTTAATTTATCAATATTTCCCTCTGATGAAAGTCTTATGAATGATAAAGTTTTGTCAGTCAACCAACCCGCAGTAAGTACAAACAAAAATTCACCCAATCTACTTAAAATACCTCTAGCAAAAGTCGCAACCCTACGCACTGGAGCAAGTAAAGCAGTTTGTATTTTTCTTTCTAATTCTGATTCTTTTCCTTCCCTTAATCCTTGCTCTGCTAATTGTGCTTCTCTTTTTTGTTTTGCTGCTTCTCTCTGTCTATCTAATTGATCACTCACATCTAAATTAGATTTTATAACTCCAAGAGAATTATTAAGAGAAAGTATCTGATCTGAAATTGAAGATAGTTGTGACGAGACACTTGTTAAAGTTAATGAATTTTGATTAAGTAAACTTGTCGTTTGTGGATCTGGTTGAACTGGTGGTGGAACAGCACGACCTGTAAAGATACCAGAAGATACGCTTCTTCTAATACCTCTAAGTCCTCCTGCTAACGGGGATTGTAACCCTTGTTCCTCATCCATTATTGTTGTTTTGTTGTGCTTTTAGATTTTCCTCTTCAACATATTGTTGTAAAAGTGAAACGTAAATTTCTCTCTCCCACGGAATCATATTCTCAAGTTCAGTTAGACTATAATTATGATGCTGCATTAGAGCAAAATTTAACTTATAGTATGACACTAGATCTTCGTGTGCCATACTTATCCGAAAAAACTCTGCAGCCCCTCTAATTTAATTTCACTATCAACTTTTGTATTTGGATTCGTTACCTTTACTATATGAGATAATTTAGGCATTGTTGTAAAGAAATTCTCTACCATTTTAAATTGAGTTGTATTAAGTGATTCAACAAAGTCTGTTAGTTCTTTCTTAGTACACTCTTGATGTGACCAAGTTTCTTCATCAGAATATACTTGATCGATACAAGATGAGATTAAATCAAATGTGTCATCAACTTTCATGTTTTCAACTTGATCAAAATTTGTTTTAATAAATTCGTTCAAGGAAGGATATTTCATTTTTAAAGTATAAGTATCATCCAAAACTATGTCAGAAGAATGACTTTTATCTTTTTGAACCTTGATGTCATCGATATTGATTGACATCGGAACTTGTGTTTTATTATCGTCGGGACAAGTAACCATCACTTCAATATGTTCTCCGACAGATTTACCACGAATATTCAAAAATAAGTATTCAATATCAAAGGTGGCAAGTTTTTCAACTTTGATACCTTTTGTCAATATACACTTTGCTAAAACATCTTTGACTGCTCTAGCAATTTGTTTAGTATCCTGTGATTCCATCGCAATAATTAAAATCTTTTCCTCTTTTACTAAAAAGGGGCGATATTTAATTTTTCTACTTGACGATGGTAAAGTCAACTCATAAGTTGGAGTTGATATGGTTGGTAAAGGCATAATAATTACAGCACTTCAGTATCTTTATTTATAGACGTTTCTGAAAGATATTTTTTTTATGATTCGTAGTCATTACTTTGATAAACAGTGGTATTTGTTCCAAATCTCCTCGTAATTCCACCCTGAACTAAATTGACAGGTAAGTTTCTATATCCAGTATTTTCATTTAATAATGCTAAATCATCATTCATTATTCTAGATAAAGTATTATTATTCCTTTCGGTTTGTCTTGCTGATGCTCTTGCATCTCTTGCAGGTTGATTATTAAAGTCTAAACCTAATGCTCTCGCTAATGAATTTGATTCACCACAAATATATCTGTCAAAACTAAATGTTGCGGTTGCTTTTAATATTTGAGAATTTTGATATGATACTCTGGTTGAATTTAAAGATAGAGGGAACATACCGATAAATCTATACTCTAAAAATTGAGAATAATTTCTTTCAAACTTTACAACTCTTGTATCATTGGATTTGTATTCATCTGGATACTTCATTTTAAAATGATAAGTATCAGATGAAGGGTCAGCTATCGCACCACTTGATATGAATTCCATCCAATGTTCTAAAAATTTTAATGACTTATACTCATTATCAACATAGAAATCAAAATTAACTTGTGTGAAATTTCTTGTATGAGCAAATCTTTCAATCAACCCTTGATAATCACCTGCAGTATTAAGAGTCGCCATAGCACTGCCTGGTAATACTGCATCACTACATAGCAATCCTACATTATCTGCAATAAAACGATCATTTATACCCTTCTGTCTTAAAAATCTACGACAATCACCTCTTGGCAAAACAAATTTTACTAAAAACTGGGATGTCTGAGCTACATTCTGTAACTTAGGCATTATATCTGATATTCCTCTTGGTCTTGGTGCTGGCACTCTAAATACTTCTATAGTATAGTTATTTAGATGGCTTATAGGGGAAAATACTATCCATCCTTTCCTAGAAAGTACAAAGGTGATCCAACAAATATTAT
>Ga0208749_1000035_pt1 | contig 29483 bp, 32 predicted proteins | sample Knorr_S15_td_DCM_FD_185601 | JGI IMG/M metagenome (GOLD analysis project Ga0208749, IMG submission 185601) | Marine microbial communities from Southern Atlantic Ocean transect - Knorr_S15_td_DCM_ad_63m_LV_B (SPAdes) (version 2) | ecosystem: Environmental > Aquatic > Marine > Oceanic | place... | reverse complement strand
CCTTTCTCTACTAATTGAATTCCTCTATTTACTACTTTTTTCAAATTTATATTAGAAGTTTCTAAGGAGTTTAAGAAATCATCAATAATAGAAACATCAAAACTAGTTTTTAAGCTAGATAATTTTATTAATTCTGAGCCAGAATTAATAACTTGATTTCTAATTGTCCATATTTCTTCAATTAATCTTCTTAATGATGACTTATCTTCAACATGACCATTGATTCTTAACCAGCAATTCTTATCACTTTTGATAATTAATATTTTTGGTAAGATAGCTTCCAAACTAGGAACATCTGAAGATAAATTCTTATTATTCAAATTTTCAGAAAAAGAAAATAAATAAATTATTTTTGAAAGTGAGGAAATATGTGATTCATTTGTTAAGTGAATTAAATTTTTAAAATTCTCAGAATTAAAATCATTTGCTACCTCAAATCTTTTTGGGCCATCCAAAGTAACATATTTACATTTCTCGAAAGCAATATATGAAATGCCATCAGATTCCTCCCAAAATGAAGAAAACTGATATTTATTTATAAACAATTCATATACTTGAAATAAATCAATACAAGGAATCTCAACACAAATACTGACTAATCCAGAATTTTCTACTTTCTTATCGAAAGTGGAAAATACATCTTTTAAAAAATCTGTAAATTTTAAATCATTTTTCATTACTTATTGAAAATAACTAAAAATCATGCAATAAAGTAAAAAATGTAACTCAATTTATAAACTACATTTAATAATGATGGAATTTTGTGTGTTAATTAAAAATGGATGAAAATAAAAAAAAATTATGGAAACAAGCAATAAAATGGCCTCTTTATTCTGTTGCAATACTTCCAGTTTTTATAACAGGGGCTTATTTACTCAATCAATATGAAAAAGTAAAAATTTATAATTTGATTGCATTTACTTTAGCTGCAATTTTGATATTACTTTGGGAAAATCTAACTAATGATTTATTCGACGCAGAAACAGGAATCGATGAATTTAAATTCCATTCAATTGTAAATATTATAAAAAATAAAAAAATAATTTCATTTATTGCATATACATCTTTAGTTATTGGTTTATTAATAATTTCAATTATTTCAGTATCAACAAGCATAAACATTTTTATTTTGGTGACATCTTGCTGCTTATTAGGATATTTGTATCAAGGACCTCCTTTTAGATTTGGCTATAAAGGTTTAGGAGAACCATTATGCTGGCTTGCCTTTGGACCTTTTGCTTACTCTGCAGTCTTAATTGCATTAAATCCATCTAATATTTATTTCGAAGATATTCCTTGGAAAGTTTCTTTATTACTTGGTTCGGGACCTTCGTTAGCAACAACTCTTGTATTATTCTGTTCTCATTTTCATCAAATTATTGAAGATAAAAAGCATGGGAAAAATTCACCTTTAGTTCGCTTAGGAGCAAAAAAAGGTTCTCAATTTGTGCCTTGGATAATTTTTACAATATATATTTTTCAACTTTTCACTATAGTTACTGGATTTATTCCAGTTTTTTGTATCCTTTATTTGATTAGTTTACCCCAAGCAATAAGACTCATAAATTTATTAAAGTCTTCATATAACAAACCTTCAGTAATAAAAAATTGCAAATTCATCGCAATAAAATTTCAAACTCTTAATGGAGTTGGCTTAATCACAGGATTAATTTTAAATTACTTGATTAATAAATGAACTTAATATTTAAAAAAAAATCTTATTGCTTTAAGTTATCCACAAAATTAGAAAATTCTAAAAACACTTACCGGACAAAATCGGGTTGGATAATTAAATTAAAAAATAATGATAAAAAAATTGGATTTGGAGAGGTTTCACCTCTGCTAAAAGAAGACTTAAAAAAATGTGAAGAACAATTAAAGATGATTCCTGAGTATTTAGGAGTATTAAACTTAACTGAGCAAATAAATATTTTTCACCCATGCATCCAATCTGCAATAAATTCAGCTTTAGCAGAAATAAATGGAAAAATAATTTTTAAAGAAAACTATTTTTTTGATGAAATTGATAAAACAGCCATACTATTAAATCCTAATAATGTCATTTCAGATTTAAATGAAATTAAAAAAATTCAATCTAATATTGGAAAATCAGTAACCATAAAATGGAAAGTAGCTTTAAAAAATAATAATGAGGAAGAAGCAATTTTAGAAGAAATTTTAAGCCAAATAGGCAATAATATTAAGTTAAGGATAGATGCGAATGGTTCTTGGGGAAGGGAGATGGCTAAAAGATGGGCTGATATTTTGAAAGATAACAAAAATATAGATTGGTTGGAACAACCTCTTTCTATTTATGATATTGATGGACTAAAAGAACTCAACAAAAAAATTCCAATTGCTTTAGACGAATCACTTTTAAAATTTCCAACTTTGATTGATGAGTGGAAGGGTTGGCAAATTAGAAGACCTTCTCAAGAAAAGAATCCAGATAAGCTTTTAAGAGACTTAGAAAATAAAAAAGCTTTAATATCTATAAGCACTTCATTTGAAACTGGAATAGGCAGGAGATGGCTTTATCATTTATCCTCTCTACAATTACAGGGACCAACACCAAAAGTTCCTGGGTTAGCAATGAATAAGTTCCCTAACTCTTTCCTATTTTCAAATCAAGCACAAAAGATATGGGATCAACTATGAAAAGTAAAATTCATATTATTGAAGTTGAAAATAATGAAAATCAATCTATAGAGAAAATTATTCAGAAAATTAAAGAGAATAAAATAATTTATATAAAAAACAAATTTTATATAAACGAAGAGGGACTAGATCCGATACATGAAAATGGACCAGCAATTATCTTAAACAGCAGTGGAAGCAGTGGTAAACCTAGAAAATGTTTTCACCATATAGATAATCTCAAATTATCTGCCGCTACTTCAGGAAAATGGCTAAAAGAGCAAGGATTTGAATTGCAAAACTGCTTAATTTTTAACACTTTACCTTTTAACCATATAAGTGGATTAATGCCAATCTTTAGAAGTCAAACTTGGGGATGTGATTGTATTAATATTTCTCCTAATTTAATAAAAAAAACTCGAGAACTTTTACTTTTTACAATCAAATCTAAAAAAAACAAAAAACACTTGATTACGTCATTAGTACCTACCCAATTAAAAAGACTTTTAGCTCAAAAAGATGGTATTAGTTGGCTAAAAATGTTTGATTTAATTTGGGTAGGTGGAGCTTCAATGACCCGCGAAACTAGAGAAAAATGTATAGGAGAACAAATAAAATTAGCACCTTGTTACGGCTCAACTGAAACAGCAGCAATGGTTACAAGTTTAAAACCAAAAGAATTCTTAATGGGTTTTGAAAATGTTGGAGAAATACTACCTGATACACAAATAAGAATTAACGAACAAGGATTAATCGAGATAAAATCAGCCAGAATTGGAATCGAAATAAGAGACTCTGCAAAAACTAAAAATTTCAACAATAAAAATGGGTGGTGGCAAACCGGTGATTTAGGTGAAATTAATCAAATCAATCATTCTTTATATTTAAAGTTTCTTGGGAGAATTGATAACGCTTTTAATTCAGGAGGAGAAATCGTTTTTCCAGAAGTAATTGAATCTCGATTAAATGATTTCATTATGAAAGAAAATATCCCAATTAATAAATTCAATATTTCAAAAATACCAGACAAATTATGGGGAAATAAAATTAAAGTAATTATTGAATTTAGAGAACTAACCAACCATAAAAATATTGAAAATTCATTAAATTTATTAAAAAACTTTTCTCAAAGTTGGCCTAAACATGAAAAACCCGAAAAGTGGATTATTAAAAACAAAAATAAAATTACAGAAAAAATAAACTATAAATTTAAAAAATAATAATAATTAGCACTCTTTTAAATTTGTACTTAAATTTGAAGCCTCTATCCATCTTTCTAGCTGATCTGGAAGTTCTACTTTATTTCTTGAATCCACATCTAAAGAACAGTGTATTATTTTTCCTTCTGCTACTTTATTTCCATTTTTTATGAAAAGGCTATTTACTTGGAACAAATGAGTATTAATTTTGTGGGGGGAAATTTTTACTTTTAAGAAATCTCCAAATCTAATCGGCGCAAGAAAGTTGGCTTCGCAATTTACTATGGGAAAAATAATTTGACTTTTACGTATAGAAAAATCTGGAAAAATATCTTGATAAGGAATCCCATAAATTTCAATACTCTCTTCCCAAGCTTCGTGTGACCAGTTCAACAAGTTATGAAAATGAATTACACCTGCAGAATCACAATCACCAAATCGTACTTTCTTCTGCAATGTTAACCAATCAGAGGGTTTCATTTAAATAAATTATCTATCAACAGATCCCATAATGACATCTATTGAACCAAGGATTGCCATAATATCGGCGATTTTGGCACCTTTAAGAATATGAGGCAATATTTGCAGATTATTTAAATCAGCTGCTCTAATTTTAAATCTCCATGGGGTAACTTCATTATTTCCTTGAATAAATACACCTATTTCTCCTTTCCCGGACTCTAATCTTGTATACAATTCTCCATTAGGAATTTTAAAAGTTGGAGCAACCTTCTTAGCTACATATTGATAGTCAATACCAAATATTTCACTCTTCTTATCTTCAGTCGCCATTCTTTGAGCTTCTAAATTTTCTGTTGGACCTCCTGGAATCATTTTGCAGGCTTGGCGAATGATGCTTAGTGATTGTCTCATCTCTTCAACTCTTACTCGATATCTCGCATAACAATCTCCTTCTTTTTCTGAAGCAATCTGCCAATCAAAATCATCATAGCATTCATAACTATCTACTTTCCTTAAATCCCATGAAACTCCAGAAGCTCTAAGCATTGGGCCAGACAAAGACCAATTAATTGCCTGATCTCTTTGAATTGTTCCAAGACCTTCAATTCTTTTTCTGAAAATTGGATTATTTGTGATTAATTTTTCATATTCATCTATCTTAGGACCGAACCAATCGCAAAAGTCTATACATTTTTCTAACCATCCGTATGGAAGATCACATGCCACACCACCTATCCTAAAGAAATTATTATTTATTAGCCTTTGTCCAGTAGCAGCTTCCCAAAGATCATAAATCATTTCTCTTTCTCTAAAGATATAGAAAAATGGAGTTTGAGCTCCTACATCTGCCAAAAATGGACCAAGCCATAAAAGGTGATTAGCAATTCTATTAAGTTCCAACATAAGAACTCTTATATAACTTGCCCTTTTGGGAACTGAAATATTCGCCAATCTTTCAGGAGCATTTACTACAATAGCTTCATAAAACATACCTGCTGCATAATCCATTCTGCTTACATAGGGCACATACATAACATTTGTCCTGTTCTCAGCTATTTTCTCCATTCCTCTATGCAAATATCCAATTACTGGCTCACAATCAATTACATCCTCACCATCAAGGGTTACAACTAACCTTAAAACCCCATGCATAGAGGGATGATGAGGGCCAAAATTGACCACCATTGGTTCTGTTCTAGTCTCTAGCTGAGCCATTCATAATTTAACCTCTACATAAATCTTAGTCGAAAGTTATGCAAACTGAACTATCTGATTCATTTTTTTTCAATCATAAATCAGTAATGATAAATGAAATAATGGCGTCTTTAGAGTATTACCCATCAATCTTTAAAAACAAAATCAAAGGAATAGACGCAACGCTAGGTGGGGGTGGGCACTCTTATCATTTATTAAAAAAATATCCTGATTTAGAAATAATTGGGCTAGATCAAGATCCATTCGCAAGGAAATCAGCATCAATCAAGCTTGATGAATTTAAAACAAGGATTCATATAAATGGTTCAAATTTTGCGAATTTTAAACCTCAAGAAAAAGTTTCTTTTGTTATTGCAGATCTTGGAGTAAATAGTAATCAACTCGATGATCCCGAGAGAGGCTTTAGTTTCCAAAAAGATGGCCCTCTTGATATGCGCATGAATCCTTTTCTTGAGACTGATGCAGAGAAATTAATTGAGAATCTAAGTGAAAAAGATCTAGCTGATTTAATTTATAAATATGGTGAAGAGAGATTATCAAGAAAGATTTCTAGGAAAATTAAAATGGATTTAAAAGAAAAAGGTAAATATTCCGGCACAAAAGAGTTAGCATATTCTATTGCTGGCTGCTTCCCACCTAAACAAAGATATAAAAAAATACACCCAGCTACGAGAACATTTCAAGCATTAAGAATTGCTGTTAACAAAGAAATTGAAGCACTAGATAATTTTCTGAAGATTGTACCCGATTGGTTACTACCAGGCGGAATTATTTCTATTATTAGTTTTCATTCGCTTGAGGATAGGTTAGTTAAAACTTCATTTAAAAATAATGAAAGACTTAAAAACCTAACAAAAAAACCAATAACACCTTCTGAAAAAGAAATCGAACTTAATAAAAGAGCAAGAAGTGGGAAGTTAAGAATTGCTCAATTAAATTAGTGAATAATTTCTAGCGTAATGATTTGATCGTATCTGTAATTATTTGAATTGCATTTTTTATATCTTCTGAGTTTGTGTTCAATCCAATGCTCAACCTTATTGAAGATTCTGCTTCCTTTAAAGATCTACCTAAAGCAATTAAGACATGTGAAGGTTCGCCATTACTACATGCCGATCCACTAGAGCAAATTATTTTTGATTTCAAAAGTTTATGAAATTTTGTACCGTTTACATCTAATGCAGTCAAATTTAAATTATGAGGTAATCTTTTTTTAATGGAACCATTAATTAATAAACCAGAATTATTTTCTAATAAACCCTGTAAAAGGCTATCTCTATGAACAAGCAATCTATGAGCATTCTTTTTTTGATTAAAAACTGCGATCTCTATTGCTTTAGTAAAACCTACTATTAAAGGGAGAGGTAAGGTGCCTGATCTAAAGCCATATTCATGACCTCCTCCAAAAATTAAAGGTTGCAGATCAATATCATCATCTATCAAAAGAAGACCTATTCCTTTTGGACCATATATTTTGTGGGAACTCATCGTTATCATATTTACATTTGATAAAAGATCGTTGAAATCGATATAACCTAAACATTGTGCAAAATCAGAATGAAATATTATTTCTCTTGATTTACATATCTTTGAAATATTTTCTATAGGCTGTATAACGCCTATTTCGTTATTTGCCAACATAATACTCACCATAAATGTATCGTTTCTTATGCTTTTTATAAAATTCTCTTCTGAAATTAAACCATCTTTTTCAGGAGTAATTTCAGTAACTAGAAATCCTTCTTTTTTTAATTGATCTAAAGGCTCCAGTACAGCTTTATGCTCGGTTTTCAAAGTAATAATATGACCATATTTACCTGTTTTTTTATAGTAATTTCTTGCAAAACCTAATAAGGCCAAATTATTAGATTCCGTCGCACCACTTGTAAAAACAACTTTCTTATTGTTAAGTAATAAATTTTGCTCTATTTTTTCTCTTGAAGCTTCCAAGATAGCACTTGCATTTATACCACCCAGATTAGATTTACTCGAAGGATTAGAAAATATCTCAGTCCAAAAAGGTTTCATAGAATCCACAACATCTTTAGAACAAGGAGTTGAAGATTGGTAATCTAGTAGTATAGGAGTTGAAAGCATTATGTTTAGTATATAAAATTCTTATTAGCCCTAGAAAATCTAATTCAATAATTTAAAAAATGAATGAAATTAATCAACTAAATAATGAACCGGTCAGAAAATCAAAAATTTTGTTAGTTGATGATGAACCTGGATTAAGAACAGCTGTTAAAACATTTCTCGAAGATGAAGGCTATGAAATATTCATTGCAGTTGATGGAGAAGATGGATGGGAAAAAGCTCAAAAGATTTTTCCTGATTTGATAATTAGCGATATTATGATGCCCAGAGCTAATGGTTATGCGTTATTAGAAAAAATTAGACAGGATGAAAAATTAGGAGGTACCCCAGTTATCTTTCTTACAGCAAAAGGGATGACATTAGATAGAACAGAAGGTTATCTTGCAGGTATTGATGATTATATTGCTAAACCTTTTGACCCAGATGAATTAGCAGCAAGAGTCAAAAATGTAATCAATCGTCAAGAGCGATTATTAAAAGAAGCTGCACGATTTGCTGATATTGATGTAAGCAAAATGGCAAAACAAATCACTGAAATAAAGTATATGCTTACAGACCAAAATCCTTCGAATTTAGAAAATGCAATAGATATTCCAAGTTTTACCCCAAGAGAAGCAAGTGTACTTCAGCTCGTAGCAGAAGGTCTAATGAACAAAGAAATAGCCAGAAAACTAGAAACTTCTATCAGGAATGTTGAAAAATATGTCAGTAGGCTTTTTATTAAAACAGGAACATCTAGCAGAACTGAATTAGTCCGTTATGCTCTTGAAAATCATTTAGTAACATAATTTATTTAATTCTTCTCAAATTCAATTAATTTAGAAAAATAAAAGGGGGCTTGATTTAATTTATTTCTAACTACATTAAATCCTTTTTCCTTAGCAGCATTAATAATACCCTTTTCTCTTAATGTATAGGCTCTTGTAGTTTTACTTGGTCCTGGAAATAATTTACCTATATTCTTTAGAACAGCAAGAACTGGGGTATAAGGAGCAAAACTAACGATTAGCTTTTCTTTACTTAAATCGCATAGATGTTTGACCATTTCCTCCGCAACTGGTTGAGGATAATGAATAAATACATCTAAACAAATTACAACATCAAATAACCCTCTTAATTGTTCCAGATCGCAGGTTTCAAATTTTATTTTTCTTTGTTTCAACCCTAATTCATTTACTCGTCTTCTCGTTTCTTTAATCATTTCAGAAGAAATGTCGCTTACCTGCAAATCTTGTATACCAAGTCTTAATAAAGGTATAGCTAAACTTCCAACACCACAACCCGCATCACAAAAACTTTTTTTTGTTAGTTCAGGATAGTTTTTTATATATGACACTACATCATCTACAGTCTTTTGATGACCTTTACGAATGTTTTTCTGAACTGTATTAATTTCTTCGGATTTGCTATAAATTTTGTTCCATCGATCAAAGCCAGTACCATTGAAATACTCCCTAACCTCGCTTTTCTCTAGAATTTTTTTAGACGACATAATATTTTATAGAAATTTTATTCTTTTCAATACTAACCAACTGGCGCTCAAGTAATTGCACGCCATTATAGGAAAGAATTGATTTGTTATTTTGTCAGACTTGAATTCTACAGATTTTTATAAGATTGCTGTCGTAATGGGTAGTGATTCAGATTTAAAAACATTAAAACCTGCAGTAGATATTTTAAAAGAATTTGGCATAGAAACTGAGGTTTGCATACTTTCTGCCCACAGAACACCTATTGAAATGATGGAATATGCAAAAAATGCAGAATCAGAAAATATAAAAGTAATAATTGCTGGAGCTGGTGGTGCTGCTCATCTTCCAGGAATGTTAGCTTCTTTAACTTGCATTCCTGTTATAGGTGTACCGGTAGAAAGCAAAACACTTAAGGGGATTGACTCTTTATTATCAATTGTTCAAATGCCTGCTGGGATACCGGTAGCAACTGTTGCCATTAATGGAGGACAAAATGCTGGCTTATTGGCAATAGAAATGATTACTTTGTTTGATGAATCTATGCAATTAAAATTGAAAAAATTTAGAGAAAACCTTCATAAACAGGTAAGAACTAAAAATAGTAAGTTATTTTCTATTGGAGCAGAAAATTATCTCAACAATCATTAAAATTATATTCATTTCGCCTTAGTAATTAAATTCTCTTGTTTAAGGTAATTAATAACTTTTTGAACTGACTCCTTTAACTCTAAAGAGCCTGTATTAACAACAATCTCTGGATTTTTAGGAGCTTCATATGGGCTGGAAATCCCAGTAAAATCTTTAATTTCTCCCAAACGGGCTTTTTTATATAGACCTTTAGTATCCCTTTTTTCGCATACTTTGATATCTGCAGCACAATATACTTCAATAAAATCATTTGATCCAATAATTTTTCTAACCTTATTTCTATCACTAATGAAAGGTGAAACAAAAGCTGTAATAGTTATTATTCCAGCATTCATAAATAAATTCGCAACTTCTCCAATTCTTCTTATATTTTCCTCTCTATCTTCATCCGAAAAACCAAGATCTTTGCATAAACCATGCCTAATGTTATCTCCATCCAAAACATAAGTTGAGAAACCATCTAGGTGTAAAACTTCATTTAAAGCGTTAGCCAAAGTACTTTTACCAGAACCCGATAAACCTGTAAACCATATAACCATTCCTCTATGACCTCTCATTTTCTCTAACTTATCTCTATCAATAGTTAAATTGTGCCACTTTATATTCTCTGAATTTGTTTGATTGTGTTCTTTCATTTTTGATATTTTCAAATTTAAAAACCTATCCTAACCTCTAGTTCATAAATTTTGAAATCCCTCTTTACGGAGAAAATCCATTGCTTTAATTACCATGTCCCCTTGTAACTGAATATTATTATCGATTAATGTTCCTCCAGTTCCACAAAAAACTTTCATTTTTTTAAGCAACTCTTTTATTTGATATTCATTTTCAATTCCTAAACCTTTTATTAAGGTAATAGTCTTACCTTTTTTACCTTTTTTTTGTTTTGAAATAATGATTTTTGATATTTTCCTAGAATTATATACTTTAAATTCTTCTTCATATTTGTTTTCCTGATTATCAAATTCGATCCAATTTCTTTTTCCCATTATTTTTAATATAATCTATAGTTAGTTAATACTTATTTTATAGAAAATTGGTAAGTACATTTTCTCGTCAAGATCAGAATTATAAAAATGATGATTTAAATCAACCTTCTAAAGAAGGAAGATTTGGAAAATATGGTGGTCAATATGTTCCTGAAACGTTAATGCCTGCTCTTTTTGAACTTGAAGAAGCAGCAGCAAATGCATGGAAAGATGAACAATTTATAAAAGAATTAAATCATTTGCTTAAGACTTATGTAGGTAGAGAAACACCACTATATGAAGCTCAAAGGCTTACTGAACATTACAAAACTAATAAAGCGACTGCAAGGATATGGCTTAAAAGAGAAGATCTGAATCATACTGGTGCTCACAAAATCAATAATGCCCTAGGACAAGCCTTACTAGCAATAAGAATGGGAAAAAAAAGAATAATAGCAGAGACAGGTGCAGGTCAGCATGGAGTTGCAACTGCTACCGTTTGTGCAAGATTTGGCCTCAAATGCATTATCTATATGGGAGCTGAAGATATAAAAAGACAATCCCTCAACGTCTTTAGGATGAAACTATTGGGAGCTGAAGTTAAAGTTGTTAATTCTGGCACTGCGACACTTAAAGATGCTACTAGTGAAGCTATTAGAGATTGGGTATCTAATGTCGAATCTACACACTACATTTTAGGATCTGTTGCTGGTCCACACCCTTTTCCAAAGATTGTACGAGATTTTCATGCAGTTATAGGAGAAGAAGCTAAAAGACAATGTTATGAATCGTTTGGATCCTTACCCAATATTTTAATTGCTTGTGTAGGTGGAGGATCCAATGCAATGGGTCTTTTCCATCCTTTTGTTAAAGAAACATCAGTTAGACTAATTGGCGTTGAAGCTGCGGGTAGCGGAGTTGATACTGACAAACATGCTGCAACTATAACTAAAGGGTCAGTCGGAATTTTGCATGGATCAATGAGTCTTCTCTTACAAGATAAAAATGGTCAAGTACAAGAAGCTCACTCAATCAGTGCAGGCCTAGATTATCCTGGAGTAGGGCCTGAACATAGTCATTTGAAGGATATAGGTAGAGCAGAATATGGATCAGTTACAGACCAGGAAGCTTTAGACGCATTGAGACTTGTTAGTGAACTTGAAGGGATTATACCTGCACTTGAAACGGCCCATGCCTTTGCTTGGTTAGAGAAATTATGTCCTACTCTCGACAAAGATACTCAAATAGTAATTAATTGCTCTGGGAGAGGTGACAAAGATGTTAATACCGTTTCATCTTCATTAAATATTTAATTAATTAATATCTAGGGATTCTTGAGTCAATATATCTACTCCATCCATCTATTCCTTCTTCAAGATTCCATATTTCACTCACAATATTATTATCTAAGGACCATTGGCAGAAGTTATAACTTCTAATACCCGCATGACATATAACCACAATTTTTTTATCTAAGAAACTAGCAATTATTTCTTGCACGTATTCAAGATTAACTTTACTAATTGGTATATGTATAAATTCTTTTAAGAAAAAAGCTATTTCTAACTCTGATTGCTCTCTTACATCAACTATGATTGGATTTTCTTTCTCAGAATTAAACCAATCATTGAGACTATAGGCATCAATAGGTTTAGGATAATTTCCCGATTTCACAGATTAATTATTTGTTATTAACAATTTAATAAGTAAAGTTGCAAGAGTATGTTTATTGTTAAAAATGAAAATAAACATTAAGAATGAATTTTAAAGTACTAGCGATAATAATATTATTATCTCTATGCTTTTTTTTTGGTTTTAAAAAAATTGCTAGTTATAGAAATGGAACTACCAATGGAAATATTGGGGAATTAAAAATTCTTAAATACTTGCCGAAAGATAATAAATTATTATTTATTTCAAATTCCCAAAGTTCAAATATTAAAAATAGTTTTACAAAAACCTTTAATAGCAAAAATAGAGATGAAATTATTTTAATAAAAAATAATATATTATCTTATTTAGGTATTGATCTTGGTAAAAATAAATTAGAAGAAATTTATAATAATGAACTTACAATTTCCACTTATAGCAATAATAAAAGAAATAAAGATGATATTTTAATAGTATTTAAAATTAAGCCAGAAAAAAATATCAATGATCTATTAAATCTATCTAATCAAATTGATCAGAATGATGAAATAATTAAAATATATAGAGAAAATAAACTTAATTATTTAAATTATATGTATAAAACTAAGGATGATTATATTATTGCTTCTTCAGATAAGAAATTAATTTTAGATTCAATAGAATCAAGTAATAATTGGACAGAAAAAAATAATCAGTATTCTGAAGAAATTCTAAGAAATTTTAAAAATCAAAATAATATACTATTCTCAAGAAGACTTAAAAATAATTTATTTTTAAATAATAAAAATTATATAAAAGCTAATGAGGATATTATCTCTACAAGATTAGGTTTAAAAGATAATCATATAACGGTACAATCATTTTTAATAAATAATGCAAAAGATTTAGATGTTTCTTCTTATAAAAATTTAATTACTGAGAATAAAATAAACTTTGATAATTATCAAATATCTATTTACAGTGATTTAAGTTCCTCTATTAATTATTTAAGCCCCTTAATAAATAATTTTGAAAAAAGTTTTTTAGAAGAATTAAATCAATATTTAACTCAAAATATTCTATTGCTAAATTCTAATCAAGACTGGATAGTTGTGTTAGAAAATAATCATCAAAAGAGTTCATTTATAAATGATATCAAACAACTAAAAGACTTTAATAAATATAGTTTAGAAAAAAATGAGTATATTTATTCAGTTTATACAAAAGATATTCTTGAAGAAGAAGAAGAAATAATAAAACAGTTTACTTATAAAGATTTATTTACAATTGAATCTGATAAGTTATTTATCATAAGCAATAATTTAATTAAGGATGAAAATATAAATTCAATCTCAGAAAAATTCTTTCAACTAAATAATAAAAAGGATGCTAATGATTTTATCTATAAAAAATTTGATATCAAAGGATTAGACTCTACAAATACTCAATATCTTTCTTCTTTAAAAACTCTTAATTTTATGTTTAATAATATAATAAATTTTTCCACTTCAGAATTCAAAGAAATTTCAAAACAATCTATCCCGGAGAGAAATCCCATCATTTATTCAGAACATAAGTTAGAGATATTTCAATAAAATAATTCAAAGAGTTATTCAATAAAAATTTTTTATTTTATATCTTGTGGTTAATTAAAAATTATTTGATTATGTTGTATCTATAAGTAAAATATATCGGATTAAGCAATTGGATAGTAACAAACTAATTTTAAAACCAGGGCTTGAAGGTGTCCCAGTTACTAATTCTTCGATATGTGATATTGACGGTGAAAAAGGGAAATTATTATATAGAGGTTATTCAATAGAAGAACTTTCCCAAAAAAGTAGTTTTTTAGAGACAGCTTTTTTATTGATCTGGGGAGAATTACCAACAGCTACTCAACTAAGAGATTTTGAAGAGGAAGTTCAGATGCATCGCAGATTAAGCTTTAGAGTAAGAGATATGATGAAATGTTTCCCTGCGACAGGGCATCCTATGGACGCTCTCCAGTCTAGTGCAGCTTCTTTAGGTCTCTTCTACTCAAGAAGGGCGATTGATGATCCAAATTATATTTATAACGCAGTAATAAGGCTAATTGCAAAAATCCCAACGATGATCGCAGCATTCCAACTTATTAGGAAGGGGCAGGACCCTATACAACCCCGAGATGATTTATCTTACTCCTCAAATTTTCTCTACATGCTGACTGAAAAAGAACAAGATCCGATAGCTGCAAAAGTTTTTGATAGGTGTTTAATTCTTCATGCAGAACACAGTTTAAATGCTAGTACATTTAGCGCTAGAGTTACTGCAAGCACTCTTACAGACCCTTATGCAGTTATTGCTTCTGCAGTTGGGACCTTAGCTGGCCCTCTGCATGGAGGAGCTAACGAGGATGTAATTGCCATGTTAGAAGATATTGAGACTCCAGATAAAGCTGGTTCCTTTTTGGAAGGTGCGATACAAAATAAAACTAAAATAATGGGCTTTGGTCACCGAGAGTACAAAGTTAAAGACCCAAGAGCAAGCATTCTTCAAAAACTAGCAGAGGAACTTTTCATAAGATTTGGTGCAGATGATATGTATGATGTTGCCAAAAAATTAGAGGCAGAAGCAATCCCAAGACTTGGACCAAAAGGTATTTTCCCAAACGTTGACTTTTATTCCGGTCTAGTTTATAGAAAACTCGGTATACCACGAGACTTATTTACTCCAATTTTTGCCATATCCAGAGTCGCAGGTTGGTTAGCACACTGGAGAGAACAATTAGGGGCAAATAGAATTTTCAGACCATCGCAAATCTACACAGGTTCAGCTCCAAGAGATTGGATAAATTTAGAAAACCGAAAATAATATTTGTAGCTTTTCATAAAAAACACACATATTGTTTATGGCGAGTTAATCTATTAAGTAAATAACATCAAAATTTTGGAAAACGGATTAGATCTAGAATATATCTTTAATGAATTCTTAAAAGGTTTAGGCCTTTCAAGTGAAATCGCTCATATAATTTGGCTACCTCTTCCAATGCTTTTGGTTTTAGTTTCCGCAGTTGTTGGAGTATTAGTAACTGTCTGGCTTGAAAGAAAGATATCTGCTGCTGCTCAACAGCGAATAGGACCTGAATATGCAGGAGCACTTGGTGTACTTCAACCAATAGCGGATGGTCTTAAGTTACTCGTAAAAGAAGATATTATTCCAGCTAAAGCTGATTCAATTCTCTTCACAGCTGGTCCAATATTGGTTTTAGTACCAGTCATCCTTTCCTGGCTAATAGTTCCTTTTGGTCAAAACTTATTAATTAGCAATGTTGGGATTGGAATATTTTTATGGATTGCATTAAGTAGTATTCAGCCTATTGGACTTCTCATGAGCGGATATGCATCTAATAATAAATACTCATTATTAGGTGGATTACGGGCAGCTGCTCAATCTATTAGTTATGAAATACCCTTGGCATTATCTGTACTAGCTATTGTCTTAATGACAAATTCTCTTAGTACCATTGATATTGTTAATCAACAAAGCGGAGCGGGGATATTAACTTGGAATATATGGAGACAGCCTATTGGATTCATAATTTTCTGGATTTGTGCTCTTGCAGAATGCGAAAGACTTCCGTTTGACTTACCTGAGGCAGAAGAAGAATTAGTGGCAGGATATCAAACTGAATATGCTGGAATGAAATTCGCATTATTCTATCTAGGTAGTTATATAAATTTAATTCTTTCAGCCTTATTAGTTTCGATACTTTACTTGGGCGGTTGGGGTTTTCCTATTCCTGTTGAGATAATCGCTGAATTTTTAAATATCCCAATTAATGCTCCTTTAATACAAGTTCTTACTGCTTCAATCGGAATTGTAATGACTGTTCTTAAAGCATATCTTTTAGTATTTATTGCAATATTGCTACGTTGGACGACACCAAGAGTAAGAATAGATCAACTATTAGACTTAGGGTGGAAGTTCCTTCTCCCAATTTCTCTTGCTAATCTTTTATTAACTGCAGGTTTAAAACTTGCTTTTCCTCAATTTTTTGGGGGTTAATTTTAAGTAAATATACTTAAAAAAAAATTAATCTACTACACTAAACTAATTAAGTAAATTCTTTACAAATGAAAGATTTTCTTCAAAAAGTAAATAGTTATATAAAAGAAGCTTTCAGTGCCAGCAAATATTTATATAACGGCTTCTCCGTAACGTTTGATCATCTTCGTAGGAGACCAGTAACTGTTCAATATCCTTATGAAAAGTTAATCCCTTCTGAAAGGTATAGAGGAAGAATACATTATGAATTTGATAAATGTATAGCCTGTGAAGTTTGTGTGAGAGTTTGTCCAATAAATTTACCTGTAGTTGACTGGGTAATGAACAAAGAAACAAAAAAGAAAGAACTGAGAAATTATTCTATAGACTTTGGAGTCTGCATTTTCTGCGGCAATTGTGTTGAATTTTGCCCTACGAATTGCTTATCAATGACTGAGGAATATGAATTAGCAACATTTGATAGACATAATTTGAATTTCGATAATATTGCACTAGGTCGACTACCTACAAATGTTACGACAGATCCATCAGTAAAACCTTTAAAAGAACTTGCTTATTTACCTAAAGGAGTTATGGATCCTCACGAAATATCACCTTCTGATCCCAGAGTTGGCAAACTACCTGAAGAAGTTTTTGATTGGATGAAACCAGTTTCAAATCAGACCAAAGATAAGGCTGTTAAACCAAATAATTAATCTCAAAAAATCATGTCAATAGCAGTCAGTACACAATTAATTTGTTTTTCAGTATTATCTTTAGTTGTCATAATTGGAGCATTAGGCGTAGTACTACTCGAAAGTATTGTTTATTCAGCGTTTCTTCTTGCTGGCGTATTCTTAAGTATTGCAGGTTTATATCTTCTTCTAAATGCAAGTTTTGTTGCTGCAGCCCAAGTCTTAGTTTATGTAGGAGCAGTAAATGTCCTGATAATTTTCGCAATAATGCTTGTTAATAAAAAAGAAGATTTAAAGCCTATAGACAATCTTAATTCAAGAAGAATTATATCAACATCAATTTGTTTAACCCTCCTGAGTCTCTTAATTAGAGTAGATTTATCAAAAGTATGGGTTCTAGCAAGTCCTAATAGCTCCATAGGAGAAGAATCTATATATAGAATTGGCGAACATCTATTCAGTGATTATTTACTACCTTTCGAAGTAGCATCTGTATTATTATTAATGGCAATGATTGGAGCAATAGTTTTAGCTAGAAAGGATGTTATGAATCAAGATATTTCGACAGGATTACCTGTCGATCAAGAGTTAATTGAGAAAACAAAGGAGTCTTTTCTAATCAAAAAGAATTAATTCTAACATTACATTGTTCATCATGAATCTAGAATCAATCCCATTACAAGCCTTTTTAATTACATCTTCAATATTATTTTGTATTGGTATTTGGGGATTGTTAAATAGTAGAAATGCAGTAAGAGTTTTAATGTGCATCGAATTAATGCTCAATGCAGTTAATATAAATTTGATGGCCTTTTCTTCTTTTGTAGATAACAACTTAATTCAAGGGCAGGTTTTTACAATTTTCGTGATTACAGTTGCAGCCGCAGAAGCAGCTGTTGGTTTAGCAATATTATTATCTCTTTATAGAAACAGAGTTACTGTAGATATGGAAAGTTTTAACTTATTAAAATGGTAAATATATTAAGTGAAGCTTTCATTGGTACTTATTATTTATCGTTCCAATAGTTCTATCGCTTTAGATGCATCTATATTTTGTGAAAAAGCTTTAAAAGATAAAAATATTAAATCCCAAATGATAGGAAGTGATTTCAATAATGAGCAAATATATAATTACCTTAATAAAAATAAACCATTACCTGAATTAGCAATCGTTCTTGGTGGAGATGGAACCGTTCTGAAATGCGCTAACGCTTTAGTTAATTATAATATTCCATTACTTTGTTTCAACATTGGAGGTAACTTAGGATTCCTTACACAAGAAAAAGAATTTTTAGTTAATAAATCTTTTATTAAAATTTTAGAAAAAGAAGAATTTATTATTGATTCAAGAAACAGGTTGAAATGTAACATTCTTGATAATGAAAAAAAAATCATAAAAAGCTACGACGCATTAAATGATTTCTATTTTAAATCTGCTGAAGAGGACATCTCACCTACAAATCAAATAGAAATTGAGATAGATACTGAAAAAGTAAATGAGTTTAAAGGCGATGGTTTGATTATTGCTTCTTCAACTGGCTCTACAGCATATTCTATGGCCGCTGGGGGGCCAATAATTCATCCTTCAATAGACGCATTAGTGATCAATCCAATATGTCCTATGAGTTTGGCAAGTAGGCCAATTGTTATCCCTCATACAAGTAATATAATCATTCGAGCAGTAAATAAAAGCCAAGGAGCAATTAAGCTTTGGAGAGATGGATCAAAATGTATGACTATAAAACAAAATAATTACTGTGAGATTAGAAAAGGTTCAAAATACTGCAAAATGATTAAGTTTAGAAAAAGTATTTCCTACTACAGTACATTAATACAAAAACTAGATTGGAAAGGAAATCTATCATTAAAAAATAATCCAGAGAACTAAATGGCATTAGAAATAGAAAGAAGATTTCTGGTAAAAAATGATGACTGGAAAAAATTCATCACTAAAAAAACTTTCATTGAACAAGGATACCTTTCATATAAATTAGATGATTGGATAATTAGGATAAGATTTAATGGAGCGAACTTTAAAATTGCACTCAAAAAACACATTAAAAATTTTACTAACTTTGAATTTGAATACTTAATCCCTAATATTGATGGAGAGGCAATCATGTCAAACCTTAAAAATACTATTAAAAAAGATAGATTCTTTTTAGAAGTTGAAAAGAAACAATGGATTATAGATAGTTTTAAAGAAAAGAATTTTCCACTTCAGGTGGCAGAAATTGAACTTTCCAAAGAGGAAGAAGAAATCAAACTCCCAAAGTTTGTTTCAAAAGAAATTACTGGAATTCACAATTTATCGAATTTCAGTCTTACATCTTATCCTTTGTCAAAATGGAATAATGATGATTTGAGAATTCTCGAAAAGACCTAGTCAAAAAGACTAGTTTTCCTTTATATTAATTTTATATTTTGAAAATAGATTTTAATTCTACAAATGTATGGTCTTTACGATAGGCAAGGAATATTAAGATTTATAGATTCAGAAAAAGAGGCTTGCATCGCATATGCAGAACTTTTTGAATTAGAGTCGACCAATTATTGTTTAATGGATTTAGCTGAGAATAATAATAAAGTAGAGGGTACTAATCTTGATCTGAGTCAGGTAGAGAACAACAATTAAAACCATCCCTACAAATCTTTCCGTGATCCATGGCCCAATTCAATAATGCAACCCTGTTTTTAGAACCTGTTTTTGTAAACATATTGCTTACATGATTATCAACAGTTCTCTTACTAATAGTAAGTTTTACAGCTATTTCTTGATTTGTGAGCCCATCAGCTACTAAGTTAATGATCTCCATCTCTCTAGACGAGAGACCCATTATATCAAGGTTGTTTACTTCTTCATCAACCATTTGCATTTAAACAGTTCCTTTTTTATATTAATTAAGTTTAGCAATCTCACTACACTTGTTAACCTAGTTGGAAACAATAGCAATTGAAATCAAAACTTCAGCAGACTTTAGAAAAAAAATCTAAAGTAATTACGGCAGAGTTAATGCCGCCAAGAGGTGGGGACCCCATAAGATCTCTTAAGATAGCACAACTTTTAAAAGATAAGGTACATGCTGTTAACATTACAGATGGGAGCAGAGCTGTAATGAGAATGTGTAGCTTGGCAATGTCCAAACTATTACTGGAAAATAGGATAGAACCAATAATGCAAATAGCTTGCAGAGATCGTAATAAAATTGCTTTACAATCAGACATCCTTGGAGCTAATGCTTTAGGAATTAAAAATATTTTATGCATTACTGGTGATTCAGTAAAGGCTGGGGACCAAAAAGAAACAAAAGCTGTGCATGAGTTTGAATCAGTTAGATTATTAAGACAAATTCAAGCATTTAATCAAGGAATTGATCCAACTTTTGAAAAACTTGCCGATCAAAGAACAAATATATTTTCAGGTGCTGCAGCTAATCCCAACTTGAAGAATCAAAGAAGTTTACAAAGTAGAACGAGAGAAAAAAAAGAAGCCGGTGCAAACTTTCTACAAACTCAAATGGTTATGGAAAGACAATATTTAATTGAATTTTGCGAGAGAATTAGCAAGCCCCTTGATATCCCAGTAATTGCAGGGGTATTTCTTTTAAAATCATACAAAAATGCTCTCTTTATAAATAAGCATGTTCCAGGCGCAAACATTCCTGAAAACATTTTAAATCGTCTGAAAGATTCCAAAGACCCCTTAAAAGAAGGAATACAAATTGCTGCAGAACAAGCCAAAGATTTTATTAATATCGCAGACGGTATTCATATTATGGCCGTTAAAGCAGAATATCTCATACCTCAGATTATTGAGATGGCAGATATTAATTTGGAATATTAATCAAATCAGTACCTAATAATTCTGCCATAGCTTTTTGCTGGGGTGAAGGCTCTGTCAGATCTGATCTTCTTGAATCTGTTATCAACCAATCCAAAGATGCGTCTTTCAAATCAAAATGATCTCCATTTTTATCTACACAATATCGCCCGAAAACTAACTTATCTACAAGTTTAACCCCTTTACCAATTTTTGAATAATCAAAAATGATTGAATTATCAATCGTTGCGCCCTCACAAATACAACAACTTGGTCCAATCATTGCGGGGCCAATAATTGATGCACCATCTTCTATCCTTGTCATTCCACCTATATAAACAGGTCCAGTAATATCAATTTTTTCCCAATTAGCAGCTACATTTAATCCAGTATAAACTCCAGGTTTAATCTGTTTACCTGGAATTTCTACTTGTCTTACCTTACCTTGTAAGACATTTCGTATAGCACTCCAATAATCTGGAACTTTCCCAATATCTACCCATTCAAAATCCATAGGCAAAGCAAAAAAGGGTAAATCCATTTCAACAAGTTTAGGGAATAGATCCGCACCAATATCAAATTTTTGGCCTGTTGGGATGTAATTAAAAATATCAGGTTCAAAAAGATAAATTCCAGTATTTATAGAATCACTTAACGCATTATCTACAGTTGGTTTTTCTTGAAAGGCTTCTATTCGGCCATTATTATCTGAGACCACTACTCCATAACTCGATACTTGATCTTTAGTTACTTTTTTCGTTATTAAACTTGCAATGGCCCCTTTTTGCTTATGTTTTCTTAATGCTTCAGTCAAGTCTAAGTCAACTAAAGCATCACCACATAATACAACGAAAGTTTCATCAAAGAAATTTTGAAAATCTTGAATTTTCTTTAATCCTCCTGCTGAGCCCAAAGCATCACCTATCAATTCTCCATCTTCAATTCTTCCTTCAAAGCTATAAGCTATCTCTACACCAAATCTCTGCCCATCCCTAAAATAATTTTCAATTTCTTCAGCAAGATGAGAAACATTAACCATGATTTCTTTAAAACCATGTTCTTTTAAAAGCTCTAAAAGAAATTCCATAACAGGTTTTTGTAAAATCGGAATCATAGGTTTTGGAATTATATGCGTAATTGGCTGGACGCGCGTACCTTTTCCTGCTGCAAGTATCATTGCCTTCATCAGATTAAAAACCCCTTTTCTAAGATTATACGTTATTATTACTTAACTACTAAGCAGCGGACGAAGAGGTAGCTTCTAAATTTAGATTTTCTATAGGCAATTGAGCTAAGCCTCCATCAGGAATTATTCTTTTAATTTGTATTGGTCCATAAAGAGAATTTATTTGTTTAAGTTCAATTTTGTTTTCTGAATATAAAAATAACAAGGCCCAAAAGACACCAAGTCTATCCTTATCTAAATCATTTTTTACGACTGCCTGCCATTTGGTTACTAAATATTCAAAATCTGTCCACTGTAATGCTTTTTCCCAACCATCAATAAATTTCCCTAGTTCTTTGGTAGTTTCAGGTAGTTTTTCACGATGAGCTAAAGATTTTACATGAGAAATTAGTGCCTTATCAGAATATTTTTTATTTCTTTTTCTCTTCATGAGTAAAATATCTTGAGTTTCTATAATTTCGGCAATAGATTCTAATTGACTTACAAGTTCCCCTAAAGTAGATGTTCGTTTAAGAATTGGATGAGCTACAGATCTTCGTCTAAGATATTTTTCAGGATATTTTGGGATATCGAATCCTTGATTAATCCATTCTTGATTATCAATTTCATAATCATCTTCCACTTCTATTATATCGTCTTTGAAGACATCAGATTCTAAAACTTGAGCTTTTAAATTAACCAAAACTGAAGCTGCAAAAAATGCTTCACTGGTCTCGGCCAAATCTTTTTGATATGAATTATGTTTATGTTCAGGTTTCTGTATAGTTCTTGTATATTGATCTAAAAAACTATCTATAACACTTATTACATCAATATCCCATGGATCAAGATCACCTTTTCCAGCAGCATCTTGAAGAAACTTTATTAACAATCTAGGTCCTAACTGTGACCTATCAATAGCATTTGAATTAGATACTTTACATCACTTAAATCTACTTACAAGATATCTTTATATCTATCTTAATGCCAAAAAACATTGTATAAATTTAAACAATCATATGGGTGGAGCTTTAAACATCTCATTCTTTTTATTTCCTGAGAAAATATTTGTTTTCACAGCACTTTTAACTGCATTTAAATCTCTATCAACTAAGTTATTAATCGAAGCCAAATAACTCTCTGTAACTAACCTAGGGTATAAACCTATTCCAATTATTGGCAAAAGTAAACATGCAATTATATAAACCTCTCTAGGTTCTGCATCAACTAGTTTTCGTTCTTCAGTTAATTTAGGATTTTCTTTGCCAAAGAAAATTTCACGTAACATTGAAAGCAGATAAATAGGAGTTAGTATAACTCCTATTGCTGCTAAGGAAGCCATAACAATTCTAAAAGGAAGTGTATATACTTCATCAGTAACAAATCCTGTAAATACCATTAATTCAGAGACGAAACCGCTCATACCTGGCAAAGCAAGTGATGCTAGAGAACAAGCAGTCCATAATGCAAACATGATTCGCATTTTTTGCCCTACACCACTCATTTCATCAAGTTTAAGAGTCTTGGTCCGATCATAAGTAGCTCCCACGAGAAAGAATAAACTAGCACCAATTAACCCATGGCTAATCATTTGAAGCATTGCTCCACTTGTACCAAGACTGCTAAAACTTCCTATTCCAATCAAAACAAACCCCATATGACTAATTGAACTATATGCAATTTTTCTTTTGAGATTTCTTTGTGCAAAAGAAGTTAGTGCTGCATAAATTATATTGACCACCCCAAGAACAATTAATAAAGGAGCAAATTGCGCATGAGCTACAGGTAATAATTGCGCATTAAATCTTAAAAGAGCATATCCACCCATTTTTAATAGAATTCCTGCAAGAAGCATATGAACTGGTGCCGTTGCCTCTCCATGAGCATCTGGGAGCCAAGTATGAAGTGGGACTATTGGAAGTTTTACACCAAATGCAATTAGAAGTCCTACATAACAAAGTATTTGGAAATTTTGACTAAAATCTTGATTTGCTAAATGTGAAAATTCAAAATTAGGAATTTCTGTCCCGTAAAAACCCATTGCTAATGCGGCTAAAAGAATAAATATCGAACTACCAGCTGTATAAATAATAAATTTTGTAGCTGCATATTGTCTATTTTTGCCACCCCAGATAGCTAAAAGTAAATATACCGGGATTAATTCAAGTTCCCAGGTAAGAAAAAATAAAAGCATATCTTGGACTGCAAAGACAGCTATTTGCCCCCCATCCATTATTAATATTAAAAAGAAAAATAACTTTGGTTTAAACTTGACTGGCCAGGCAGCTAGAACTGCTAAAGCAGTTATAAAGCTCGTAAGTAATATTAGTGGCATAGATATCCCATCAGCACCAACAGACCAGGTAAGACCTAGATCAGGAAGCCAATTTAAACTTTCTTTGAGTTGGACATTTTCATTATTAATATCAAAACCAGTTATATAAGAACCTACGGTGATTAAAAAAGTTATTAACGCGATAGACAAAGCAAACCATCTTACTTCTTTACCCTCTCCTTCATCAGGAAAAAAAGGAATTACAAATGCGCTTCCAATTGGAAAAAGGATAGATGCCGATAGCCAAGGAAAGCTAGACCAGCCAGCGCCAATAGTTCCTATAGTTTGATTGGCAAAATGTGTAATAAAAGTAATGCTCAATTTAACAAGAAATTCATCTTAAACAGAGTCTAGAAATTTTCTGTATTTTTTCACCCCTATGAACAGTGAAGACACACATTTGTAATTAAGTCGCTTAAGGAGATTGGAATCCAAATATAGCTACTAATAAAATGACCCCTCCAAAAACTATTAGAGCATAAAATTGAGCTCTACCTGTTTCGAAATATTTTAAACCTTCTCCACTACCTAAAGTTACAAGTCCAGTCAAATTGACTATTCCATCAACAACTTTCGAATCAACTTCTAATACCTCTTTAGCAAGTTTTCTACTGCCCTTAACAAAAAGTTTTTCATTAATATCATCTAAGTACCATTTTTTTGATAAGAACTTATTAATTGCTGGAAACTTTTCAGCAAATAAAACTGACAAATTAAGTTTGCAAGCAAAATAAGCTTGATATGCAATCGTTATACCTATTGATGCGACAACAATTGAAGCTATTGCTAAAGGTAAAAATTCATTTAATTCAAAAGCTTGAGAAGCAATCTCAGCTTCTTCAGGATCTAGCAAATTTGCGAATTTACTATCCCAAGGAAGGCCCATAAAACCAATAATTACTGAAGGCACAGCGAGAAATACTAATGGGAATGTCATTGACCAGGGAGACTCATGAAGAGAACCATGTTTTTGATCCCCATGTTCTTCTTCGCTTTCTTCATCTAAAGAAATTTGAGAGGCTACTAAAAGTTCTTTTTGTAACTCTTTATTATCTCCCCTAAAGTCTCCTTCAAATGTCAAGAAATAAAGTCTAAACATATAAAATGCTGTCATACCAGCAGTTAAGAGTCCTATCAACCAAAACACAGGAAATGAAATAAATGCATTTCCCAGTATTTCATCTTTACTCCAAAATCCAGCTAATGGAGGGATACCGCTTATTGCTACACAACCTATTAAAAAAGTTGCAGATGTATATGGCATTTTCTTTCTTAATCCTCCCATTAATCTCATATCTTGAGCTAATACAGGCTGATGGCCTACAACTTCTTCCATTGCATGAATTACTGATCCAGAACCCAAAAACAACATTGCTTTGAAGCAAGCATGTGTTATTAAGTGAAAAATTCCTGCTATTGGGGCACCGCAACCCATTGCAAGCATCATATAACCAAGCTGTGAAACGGTACTATATGCCAAACCCTTTTTTAGATCCATTTGGGTTAATGCAATAGAAGCCCCTAAAAAACAGGTAATAGTGCCAACTAAAGCAATAATAAATTGAATCTCAGGGAATAAGGAGTACAAAGGTTGAAGCCTAGCAACTAGGAATATTCCTGCTGCAACCATCGTAGCTGCATGTATCAGGGCAGAAATAGGAGTAGGGCCTTCCATAGCATCAGGCAACCAAACATGCAAAGGAAACTGAGCTGATTTTGCCATTGGGCCTAAAAAAACTAAAAAACAAAGGATTAACGCAGCCCATATTGGTAATGAATTTTCAGATATTGATTTAGATATACCTAAAGCAATCTCACTAAAATCAAAACTATTAGTTGCCCAAAACAAACCTAAAATTCCTAGTAACAAGCCAAAGTCTCCAACTCTGTTAACTACAAATGCTTTTTGAGCAGCATGTGCAGCACCATCTCTGTCATACCAAAAACCAACCAATAAATAAGAACACATTCCAACTAATTCCCAAAAAACATAAATTTCTAACAAATTTGGACTTATTATTAATCCCATCATTGAACTACTAAATAAAGCTAAATATGTAAAAAACCTTACGTAACCTTTGTCATGCGCCATATAGCCATGGGAATAAATCATGACTAGCAAAGTTATTGTAGTTACTAAAGCAAGCATTACACTACCTAGAGGATCAAGAATAAAACCCATAGGAATTGTAAAATCACCCGCACTGGCCCAAACAAATAATTTCTCTACTGATTGATAGCCATTTATCTGTTCAAGAAGAGCCTTATAGCTAATTACGGCAGAAACACCTACAAAGGAAATTAAACTGATAGAAACTATTTCTCTAGCATTATTAATTTTCTTGTTGATACTTATTAACCCCAAACCAGAAATAACTGCTCCAATAAGCGGTAAAACAGGAATTAACCAGGCAATTTCTGAAGCTTGAGGCATTTTTTAAAAAACTTTTAACTTGATTTTAAACTGTTAATTGAGAAATTCCGACAAAAATGATGAATTAAATGTTTTTACAGCAATATTTATGTATTGATGAGACCACCAAAGTACTGCTATCGCAATTAATATTCCAAGTTGGGATAATTTGAAAAATTCTTTAATTTTAAAAGTTTGTCTCCCCTCAATTATTGCCATAAATGGAATGATTGAAGTGCTTTCTTTAAATTTATAAAATTCACCTCGAAATTTTGTTTCCAATCTCTTATCACCATGCCAAATCGCAAAAATATGATGCAAAATTAACCCTAAAGAAGTTACTAATGTGAATGATGTTCCAATCCATAGAGTATGAGCAAAACACCAAATTATCTGTCCAAATGCTTGAGGGTGCCTAGTAATTCGCATTATCCCAGTTCCGTAAATCCTAACTTGTGGTTTCAAAACTGAAGGAATTTCTAATAAATTATAAGTAGCAGGATATAAAAATAAGAAACTTATGGCAGTTAAAAACCAAACCAACAAAAAAACAAAACTATTTCCTTGAAAATTCCATAATCTAATTCCGTCATATCTATGAGACAAAAAATAACTTATAAGAATAATTGCTGACGGTAAACTTAAGGAAACAAAACATAATCTCCATAATCTTGCACCCATGATAGATTCTGCTTTACTTCTTAAAGCAGCTCCACCACTATGAATAACTGCAAAAAAAAATATTAAGAGAAAGATTATTAAAGAAGTTCTGTGTGTCTCCATATATATTAGATAATTTAATAATCTATTCTTAACAAGAATACGCTTAGGTATTAGAATTATAAATGTATTGTAGGCATAATAGATGCCCGAATTACCATTTACTCTTGACCAATTAAGAATATTAAAAGCTATAGCAGCTGAAGGAAGTTTCAAAAAAGCTGCTGATTTGTTGTACGTAACCCAACCAGCTGTAAGTTTGCAAATACAAAATCTAGAAAAACAACTTGAAATTACAATTTTCGATAGAGGAGGTAGAAAGGCTCTTCTAACCGAAGGAGGTAGACTATTACTAGAATACTGCGAAAGAATTTTGAATCAATGCGATGAAGCTTGCAAAGCAATCGAAGATTTAAATAGTTTAAAAGGAGGAACACTCATAATTGGAGCCAGTCAAACTACAGGAACTTACTTAATGCCAAGGATGATAGGATTATTTCGCCAAGCATACCCTGATGTATCAGTTCAGCTCAAAGTTCACAGTACTAGAAGGACTGGCTGGAGTGTTGCTAATGGTCAAATCGACTTAGCTATTATTGGAGGACAGTTGCCAGGAGATCTAGAAAATTTACTAGAAATTATTCCTTATGCAACAGATGAATTAGCACTAGTATTGCCCATAACTCACCATCTTGCTAATAAAAAAGAACTTTCAAAAGAAGATCTATACAAATTAAATTTTGTCACACTAGATTCTCAATCTACAACTAGAAAAGTTGTTGACAAACTACTCAAAGATTCTGGACTAGAGATTCAAAGATTAAAAATAGAAATGGAACTGAACTCTCTTGAGGCAATCAAGAATGCAGTGCAATCAGGTCTAGGCGCCTCTTTTGTTCCTGTTGTTTCTATTGAAAGAGAATTAGCAGGTGGTACAATCCACAAGGCCAAAATTGCTGACTTAGAGGTTAAAAGAGAGCTTAATTTAATTACCAATCCATCAAGATACACCTCAAGGGCATCGCAAGTCTTTAAGAAGAATATTTTGCCACAATTTGCCAGCTCAGATAGCCCATTAAAAAAATAGAATTTTAATCAGAACTGAATTGCTTCTTTATTAATTCCTACGCCTCCATCTTCGGCTTGACCATCTCCCTTGATAATGAACTTATTCTCATTTACATCAGTCTGATAAACACATTTAACTATTGGTTTATCTCTTATAGATCCAATATACGCAAAAGTATTCATTCTTTGCTTACATTCTCTAACATCTTCATTACTGATAGCTCCTTGTTTTTGCAAAACAGTCCAATTCTCCCTACGAATTACGCAACCAGGTTGCAGCGCTGGTTGTGTAACAAAGCTTGTTGAGGGATTAAGGGTTGTATACATTTCAACATCAATAACAAAAGCGCTTGCCCCCCATTGTCTACAGAATTCAGGATCTGGAACAGCCATATCTAATTGTTGTTGACTAGCTATATTTCCTTGTCCACCATCTGTTGTGCTAGTTATTGCGCTACCAATGCCAACTCCTAAAATTAATACTCCTGCAAGAATAGCAATCGTTCCCGTATTTAAATTAATTTTTTGTTCAGTACCAGAAGATAATCTTTTATTTCTTTGCATGTAATCACCTCCCTCTCTTGAGGATGAGGAATAATATCCTCTTTTAGGGCCTCTTCCTGGCCTTCTGTTTGAATATCTATTCACAGCTCTTCATTTGTCTTTGGTAAACCCATTGAATAATTCATAACTCTACATTCTGGGTTATAACTTAATTGACCATTTTGTAGCAAAATTTTAATTAATCCTTCAATCTCTGAACCGATTTTGCGCAGTTCATAGTCATCTAAATTTTTTCCTTCTCTCTCTTTAATAAGCTCATTAAATTTTTGATTGATTTTATTTATAGAATTCTCATTCCAAATAAACTCATTATCAGGATCCAAATCAAGGGTTAGTTTATTTGGATGGAATTG
>Ga0208749_1000034_pt1 | contig 29703 bp, 33 predicted proteins | sample Knorr_S15_td_DCM_FD_185601 | JGI IMG/M metagenome (GOLD analysis project Ga0208749, IMG submission 185601) | Marine microbial communities from Southern Atlantic Ocean transect - Knorr_S15_td_DCM_ad_63m_LV_B (SPAdes) (version 2) | ecosystem: Environmental > Aquatic > Marine > Oceanic | place... | reverse complement strand
TTTTTTTTACATATTAATTCTTTCTCGCTAGTACATAATAATTTATTATTATTTATTTGAATATCTGGAATTTTATTACATCTACCAGTTTTTTTATTACATATTTTATTCTTTTTTTTACATATTAATTCTTTCTCGCTAGTACATAATAATTTATTATTATTTATTTGAATATCTGGAATTTTATTACATCTACCAGTTTTTTTATTACATATTTTATTCTTTTTTTTACATATTATTTCCTTCTCACTAGAACATTCTACCATTTTCTATTAATATATAATATTTTAAAGATATTTTATATATGTAATAATATATTTTTATAAAAATATTCTACTAATGTTTCCCATCTATAGTGTGTTAAAATATGTTTTCTACTTTTAATACCATGTTCTTTTACTAATTCTGGATTTGTAAAATATTTCCAAAATGCTTCAGCATATTCATCTGCTGATGTTAGTTCTGCTTTACCACCAATGCCCATAGATTTACAATCTAAATATATAGAAACCGTTGGTTTTATTAATAATGAATATTCATCTGATAAAAATTCTCTCATACCACCAACATATGATGATATTTGAGGTTTACCTAATCCAGCACCTTCAAAACCACATAATCCAAATCCTTCGCCGTCAGCAGTATTTAAACCAACATCACATGCATTATATAATAAATTAATTTCTCTATCTGATAATTGTTGTGGACTATCAACACTATAAATTGTTTTTTTAGCATATTCAATAGGAACATTTGTAAATTTTATTTCATTCTCTAATAAATCCATTAAATCCCAGTATCCATTGATTGATGTACCAATAACTAATTTTATATTTCTTTTAATATTATTATTATCAGTATTATTGATAATATTTTCGTTATAATGTTTTTCAATAAATTTACACCATGCTATAATAGTAGTATCCCATCTTTTTCTAGGTTGATTTCTATTTAAATTTAAAATCAAAAAATCATCTAATGGTAATTTAAAATATAATCTTGCAATATCCATATCAATTGGATAATATAATTTTTCATCAAAACCATGAGGAAAATAAAACATTTTATTTTTTTTAATACCTAATTTTATAGCAATATCTTGCCAATAAGGCGTGAACGTAATAATACCATCAAAAAAAGAATTTAGTAAATTAATATAATCTTTTTTTTGATATGGATAAACTTGATCTATATATGATACTAATTTAAAATTTTTTTTTTCATCCCAACATTCTTTAACAATTGTCTGTGTTAATGCTGTTGTAATAATATTATCATTAAAAATTATAATTACATCTTGCGGATGTTTTTTTAAATAAGTTCCTATTTCTTTTTCTCCAAAACCATTTCTTTTTGGATTTTCATTTGCCATAGCATCATATAGAATAATTTTATCTGATATATCTTTTCTTATATTTGATCCTTTAGTATTATTAACATTTTGAAATCCATATATTGTTAATTCTATATCATCATATTTTTCCATATGTTTACATATATAATATACAACTTTAGAATAACCATTACTTGTACCAATTGGATATGTACCACATAACATTACTCTTTTTTTATTATTTTTTGATTTATACCACCAATTATTATTTAATATATTTTCATTTTCTTTATTATTTAATATATTTTGATTTTCTTTATTATTTTCTTCTAATGAATATTGTCCAACAATAATTGTGTTATTGAATAATTGATTCATACTTATTTAATATTTTAATTTACTAACTTCTTATATATTATATAATTTAAAATAGTTTGATATTTTAATAAATCCATCTAAAATTAAATTATCAATATCATCATTATTAAATTCTAAATCAACATTTTGACTATTAATTTCAAATGGTATAAAATCTCTTATTGGAGAATCTTCTATTACAAGTATATTTGCATTATCTTTATTAATATATTTTATAAATGTAGTTTCTGCTAATTTTATAAATAATATTTCAAATATTCTTTTATTAAAATCTGTAAAATTAATATTATCATTCTCTATATTTTTTATATAATAATTTGATGATATTTTAATTACTATGCCCAATATATTATCTTTATGTACATTTTCAAATATATTTAATGGAAAATTATTTGTTAATAAACCATCAACATAATATTCATTATTTATTTTAACTGGTATTACTAAATATGGTATTGCCATAGAAGCACATGTTGCATCAAAAATACTAACATTTGGATAATTATCAGTCGAAAATATAATATTTTCACCTGTATTTATATTTGTTGTACTAATATATAAATTTTTACCAAATTTTTTCGATAATTCTACAAATGTAATATCATTTATATTATATTTTTTATTAATGTATTTTCTTAATTTATTTAATATTAAATTTAAATCTAATATACCATTATAAATAAATATATTACCCAAATTATTATTATTAATTGTGATATTCTTGTCACATATAATTTCTTTTATAATATTTTCTAAATCAATTATATCTATATTTAAACAAAATGCTAAAGCAAAAAAAGATCCTATTGAATTACCTGCAACATATTTTACATTTTTTAATTTATTTTCAATATATAAATATCTTAATACACCTAACATACATACACCATATAATCCACCTCCGGATATTGCAAGATGTGAATAATCAGTCATAATTTATATTATTTTAATAATTCTTAAGTTATTATATTTTTTAACTAGTATTATTAATTTTTATTTCTAATTCTACAAAATTTGATTTTTTTGCCTTATCTTCTGAAAAAAAATCTTTTAAATTATTATTTATATATATCTTACCATTACTTAATAATAAATATCCATTTAGACCATTTTTATTGATAACTAAATCTTTTATAAAATAATTACCTATATTTATTTTTTCTAAATATCTTTTTTTTCCTACAATATCGAAATGCGATATATATAAATTATTTATAATTAAATATATTGATCTAAGATAACCTATTTTATAAACTAGAATTTTTGATACTAAATAATTTGGTAATTCTATTTTTTGCTTTAAATCAGGACATGGAAACATCGCATTACATTTGATATTATATTTATCAAATGGATTTGATCTTTTTATTTCTTCTAATTTTTTATTTGATGTTTTATCATATGTATATTCAAAAAATGATTTATTAGTACCAAATATTACACCTGATTTTTTAATTCCTTCTGCTACTCCTATTGAAGTTATATCATTATTAGTTTCTAATATTTCATAAAAATTCCATATTAAATTGCCATATTCATCTTCATAATTATCAAGATTTTTATCAGATTCTTTATATTGATATTTCCATCTAGCTTTATCTCTATCTTCTTCTTTTTTATTAATATATCTAGGTTCCTGTTCTTTTTTTATTTTTCCTACTTTAATTTTCTCGTTATTAATTGCTACAATTATTATATTACCATCTGGCGTACATGCTATTGAATTTATATTTTTATTTTTTACATTTGGATCATTAATTATTTTAAATTTGTATATACCATCATAATTATTTATATAATTATCTATTCCCTTACATTCATTAATACAACCTATAGTATCACTTGATATTAAACCTTCATTATTATTAATTAATATACCGTTATTCGTAGATATATATATATAATTATAATCTTCGGAGTGAATTAAATCATGTCCTTTTAAAGTACTTATATGATTCCAAAAATCACCATTATTTGTACTTAGAAATATATTTTTTTCAGTTCCGAATAATATTATTTTAAATTTATTTTTTCTAACTTCTAATAAATAAATTTTAGACCATTTATTATTTTTTGGCAGTTCTTTTTTTATCCAATTTTTTCCATAATCATGTGATATATACATTAAATTTTTATTATTACTGAAACCAATTATTGTTGATCCATTTTTTTGAGAACAAGATATACCATCTATTATTATTTCAGTATCTTCATTTTTTATTTCATTTTTATCTACTTCATTATTTTGTGCTTTTTCTATTTCTTTTTTCTTTTTATTTATTTTTTCTACTGTTTTTATTATATTTTCATTACTATATTCTTGATCTATTAATTCATTTTCATATTTGGTTAAATTATTATTATTTGTATAATTTTTTTCATTATTTTTTTCTATTATATTATCATCATCATTTTCATCATAATTATAATTATTATCATTATCATTATCATTATCATTATCATTATCATTATCATTATCATTTGAATTTAGATTATTCTCAATATATATTGGTTCGGAATAAGAATATTCTTTAATATCAGATGGATATGTGCGAATATTATTTAAATTATTATTTTTTACTTTCCTTCTAACTTCTCTTTCATAATATATATATTCATTTTTTAATACTATAAAATTTTCACGATTATAATAATAGTCATAAAATAAAACTATTAATATTGATAAGAATATAAATATAATCAATGCAATATAATAATAATCCATTATTAATTAATCTCTAATTAATAATATTTTTTAATTATTTATAATCTTAATATAGTAGATAGATATTACTTTAAATGTTAAAAATTAATAAACAAGCATTATGTATTAGAAAAGTTTCTAATTTTTCTAAACAAGAAAAAAATCATAAAATAGATAAAGATAATTTTGATTTAAAAGATTTTAATAAAAATTTAGAAGATATTTCACCAAAAGCAATTGCATTATTGAATAATATTGAAAAATTAGATAAAGCGGATATGATTAATCATAAAAAAAAATTCAAACATGTTATATATACAGATATTAAAGATTCATCTGCGGGTTCAAAAATGATAGCGGCTAGTATGATGACAAAAGGATTTACAAATATATATGATAAAAATTTAAAAATAGATGATAATAAAATATCAAAAAATTATAATAATAATTTTGCACTTTTATGTAGTGTTCAGATATATAATAAACCTTTTCCTGTTAAATTAAAAAATAATATAATATCAAAATATAATGAACGACCGGATAATATATATGGTAAAAATATTAGATTTATTATAATAGATTCAGGTTATAAAGAAGGCATTGATTTATTTGATGTTAAATATATTCATATATTTGAACCATTAATAACTAATTCAGATGAAAAACAAGTTATTGGTAGAGGTACTCGTTTTTGCGGTCAAAAAGGTTTAGTATTTGAAGCCAATTTAGGATGGCCTTTACATGTATATAAATATAATTCTAATATTCATTCTACAATTGATCCGATAGGTGACACAAATGTTCATGAGATGTTTATGTATTATAGTGGTATTGATATATCTAAATTATTATTTTCACCAGAATTAGAAAATATAAGTAAGTATGGTGCAATTGATTATGAATTAAATAAAAATATACATAATTTTGGAGATAAATCATTAAGTAATAATAAAAATATTTATACAAAATATAAAAATACTTTATCAAATTCATTTCATTTAGCAAATAAAGTTAAAGATCCTTTATTAATTAATAAAAAATCAAATGGTGGTGGTATTAAAGGTAAAAAAAAAAGGGGTTTAAATATAAATTTGGAAAAATCACCAAATAAAATATTAAATTTTGTAAAAATGCGTAAATATATAAGTGAAAGATTTAGTAAATATAAATGGGATTCTATTGTTTTTAAAAATAATTGTGTAACTAATGATGATAATAATAAATTTTATGTTAGTAAAAAATATAAATCAGTTGGTGGAAATAAAATAATAAAAAAAACAGAAAAAACTTGTACTTGTACAGAAAAAGAAGTAGAAAATGATATAATAGTAGATAAGGAAAAAGATAATAATGTTGTAGATAAAGAAATAAATGGTAATAATGGTACGGATGGTACAGATGGTACAGATGGTATGGATGGTACGGATAGTAATAATTTAATAAATGGTGGAAAATCATTACCTTTGCCATTAAAAAATGCACCACCATCAATAGCACCAAAAGATGAAAGATTAATAACATTAACTCCAACACAGGAATTTGTATCAAAATATTTTAATAGTTCTTCGGCATATAAAGGATTATTATTATGGCATAGTGTAGGTACTGGTAAAACATGTTCTGCTATAGCTACGGCGACAAAAGGTTTTGAAGAACATGATTATACAATATTATGGGTAACAAAACATACATTAAAAGCTGATATATGGAAAAATATGTTTAAACAAGTCTGTTCTAGTGTAATTAGAAGAAAAATAATAAAAGGAGAGAATGTTCCTAAAGATATAAAAAAGAATTATTTAAAATATTTATCAAATAAATGGATAATGCCAATAAGTTATAAACAATTTTCTAATATGTTATCTGAAAAAAATAAAATTTATAAATTAATGACAAAGATTAATGGTAAAGTTGATCCTTTAAAAAAAACACTTGTTATTATTGATGAAGCTCATAAATTATATTCACCTGATATAAGTGCGGCAGAAAGACCTAATATCGAAATAATGAATAATAAAATCAAGTCATCTTATAAACTATCTGGAAAAGATAGTGTTAAATTATTATTAATGACTGCTACGCCATATACAAGTGATCCAATGCATTTAATTAAATTAATAAATTTAATGAAAGAAGATGATCTAATACCAGATGATTTTGATGAATTTTCTTCAAAATATTTAAATAAAGAAGATAGTACATTTACAGAAAAAGGTGCAGAAAAATATCTAAATAGCATTAGTGGATATATATCATATTTAAATAGAGAAAAAGATGCCAGAAATTTTGCATATCCAGTATTTCATAATATAAATGTTAATGTAACAGAACAAAATAAAGATATAATTGAATTAAAAGAAAATATTGAAAATGAAACTAATATATTAAATCAAAATACAGAAGAATTAGAAACGACAGATTTAAAGGATAAAGAAGGAAAAAAACTATTAAAAAATAATATCAAAGATAATAAATTAAAAATTAAAAATTATAAAAAAGAATTAAAAAAATTACTTGAAAAGGATAATAGTCAAATTACATTAATTAATAGGTGCGTAATTAATAAATAGGTGCGTTTTAAAAAAAAAATAGTAATATAATATAGAACACAGAAAAATGTTATCTCGTGGTGGTAGTAAATATCCTTTATTGACAGGTGGTAGAGTGAGAAGAAAAAGAGGTGGCGCAAGCGTACATTTAACTTATGAAGATCAAAAATTTGTTTGTCATCCAGAAGATGTAGGCGTGACACCTCTACCTTCCCCGCCCGACCTGCCTACAACATCAGATTCGACAGTTGTAGAGAATTTAAAAAAAATGTTAGAAGAAAATAGTGCTTCTACCGAAGCTTCTTCAGAAATTGCATCAGAAGAAGTAACTCCTGATGTAAATGAACAACAACAAGACGGTGGTGGAAGAAGAAGAAAAAAAACTAAAAAAGTAACTACTAAAGCGAAACCAAAAACCAAAAAAACCAAACCAAAAAGAAAAAAAAGCGGAGGAACAAGTGGTTGTGCATTAAAAGTTGAAGGTGGAGCAAAAAAGAAAAAAGTAGTAAAAAAAGAAAAAAAAGAAAAGAAAGTAGTAAAAAAAAGTAGAAAAGGATTATATATGGAATATTTAGATAAAAAATATAGTAAAGATCAATTAATGAAAATATGTAAAAAATTAGGTATTAAAATAACAGTAAGAAAAAATGGTAATATTAAACCAATAAAAAAAGAAACTCTCATAAAAAAAATAACAGTATTAAAATTCAATAAATAAAAAGACTATATTATAGAAAGATATCAAATGAATCCACAAGAAATGATTGGAATGACTGGTGGTGGAAATTGTAAAAATAATAATAAATTAGAAAAATGTAATATAAAAACATTACGCGAATATGCAAAAAAATTAAAAATTAAAATAACACATAATAAAAAATATTTATCCAAAGAAAAATTAATAAAAAAAATAAAAAATAAAAAATAAAAAATAATTATATTATTTTTCTCTTAGTATTAATATTAAATAATTTATTATCAATACTATTTTTTATTTCATTATTATGTTGCTGAATCCATTTACCATTTGAATAATTATTAGGTTTAATATTGCAACTTTTTTTATGAACTTTATTACCTCTTAATATTTGTATATCTTTAACATAATCATAATTTTTAGGTTTCATAGGATCATTAATATTTTCCAATATTGATAAGAAATCTTTTTCATTATTATCATTATATTTTTTTTCTAATTCTTTAACATTAGAACATGATAATTCAAGTGATTTTTTTCTTAAATCTTCGCTATTATTATGTTGTATTGGGGTATCTGTTGAATAAGGTGGAACGATAGATGGTAATTCATTTCTATAAACAGTTTTATATTTTAAAGAACAAGTTGTTCCTAATCCTATTTTAGAAGAAACACATATTTTTTCTTGAATAATATCATAATGCAATGGTGGAACATTATTTATATTATTATAAGGAATATCATTATAAGGTATAATATTATTATTAGTATCTAAAGTATTATTCATTATAATTATCTATAATATAATTGTATTATTTTTTAGTGTATTATTTATATAAAAAAATTTATACTTTAAAAATAGAAAATATAATAATGACTTATTATAAAACATCATTTCGGAATATAAATAAAATAAAAAATCAAATTATTCCGAATAATATTGTAGTTTGTTATTATTACACTGATACATGTCCTTATTGTATTATGATTAAAGGTTTAATGAAGGAAATAACAGATTTATATAAAGATAATAAAAAAGTTATATTAATATCAATAAATAGAAACCATATGGAATATTTAAATGAAAATATGCAAATTGATCTAGTGCCTACATTTATAACTTATAAATATGGTAAAAGAATAGCGGAATTTCGAAAAAAAAGAGAATATGAAAATATAATTAATTTTATAAATAAATATGAAAATAAATAATTTTTATTTAAAGATTACGCATTATAATTAAATATATTATGAGTACTAGTACCAAAGGTGATGGTAATTCTTTTATAAATAATGTATTAGAAAGTCATAAAGAACCATCAGAAGATGAATTAACAGATTTAAAATCAATGGTTAACGATTGGTTTAAATATGATGATCAGATTAGGAAATTACAAATAGCAATTAAAGAAAGAAAAGTGCATCAAAGGGCTTTACAAGGAAAAATAGAAAAATTTATGTTCGATTATCAATATAAAGATTTAAATACACAACATGGAAAAATAAAAGCGAATGAAAGAAAAGTAAAGGTCCCAGTTAAAATGACAGAAATAAAAGAAAAAATATTAGAATTAAAACATTTATCTGGCGAAGAGTTATTAAATGAAATTTTCAATAAAGAAAATAGACCGACGGTGTTAAAAAAAAATATAAAAAGAGTTATACCATCGGTAAATTTACAAATTTAATTAATTATCGCATTCAATACATTCAAATCCCATCATTTTATCATATTCATAATTAGTAGAATAATATGTTTTTCTAATATTAAATTTATTAATATATTTTTGACAATTAATACACGGTTTTGAATATTTTAGTATATTACAATTACTAATTCTTACAACAAATAGTTCTGATTTAGATAAAATATCTTTGTTTATTTTTTTTTTAGTTGCATTATTAATTGCAACAATTTCTGCATGCATACTATAATTATTTCTAGATTGATTTGTAAAAATATTGTAACCTTTTCCAATTATATTTTTTTTATATACAATAATTGCACCATGTTTTTGAAACATATTAGACTGTTTAGCCAATTCAGCAGCAATATTTAAATAATATTGCCGACGCATATTAATATTTTCAGATAATTCAAAATCAAAATATTGAAAATAAAGTGAAGTACATATAAGTTCATTTTGTAGTGATTTTAATTCTTTTTTAATATTTTTATATTCTTCATTTGTTTTAATATTAGTAATTTTATTAATTGAGTTTTTCAGTGCAGCCCTCGAATCAATCATTATAAGAAAATTCTAAATTTTTATTAAAATTAACTTGTAATAAAAATATCATTTTTTTTATATATAATCTAAAAAATATTTAAATATAAAAAATGATAATGTATATGTGTATATATTTAATCATTAATATTATATAATTTAAATAAATGACAAGTATAAATGAAGAAGATTATTATTATGATTTAGAATTAGATGAAAAATCTATTACTTGTAAACAACCTAATTTGATATCTATTCAATTAAAACCACATCAATTAGCATGTTTAAAAAAAGCATCTATTATGGAAGGATTTGGAAATATCAAATATTATATTGACAGTTCTAAACATAATGATATATATAATACTTGTTTAAATGGAGAATATAATATTAATACAAATATTGGTATAATAGGTGATATAGTAGGTTATGGTAAAACATTAACAGCATTATCAATTGTATCTGAATGTAAATTAGAAGATATATTTATAAATAAAAAATATGAGAAAAGTTTTATTAGCAATAATAATTATTCATATTTTAGTTATTCTACAGATAATAAAATTATTAAAAAAGATACTAATATAATTAATTCCACATTAATAATAGTACCTAGAGGACCAGTTTATGTACAATGGGAAAAAACTTTAAAACAAGATACGAATTTAAAATATTTAGCAATAGATAATTTAAATTTTATTAAAAAAAATTTACCAAATCCTGAAAATATTACTAATGATATTATTTTAGATTATTTTAATAAATATGATGTTGTATTAATTAAAAATACGACATTGGATGTATTATATAAATATTATAAGGAATATAATAATTATAATTTATCAAATACACGTCATTTTAATTATTTATTAAGATGGAAAAGAGTTATGATAGATGAAGCACATGATATTGTTAAATCTATCCCTATATTACATTATTATTATTTATGGTTAATATCAGGAACTTATGAAGAATTAATTAATTCTATCAGATCACCAGGAAGTATATTATATGATATTAGATCGGTTTTTAATGATATTAAAAATATTAAATTAATGTTAATCAAATGTAAAAAAGAATTTGTAAGAAATAGTTTTAAATTACCTGTACCAGAAGAAAAATTTTATTTATGTAAAATGCCTGTACAATTTATGGCAATTAAAGGTTTAGTTTCTAATAGTATTATTGATAAATTAAATGCAAATGATATTACAGGTGCTATTAAAGAATTAGGTGGTAAAACAGAAACAGAAGATAATATGATTGAATTAGTATTAAAAGATATAAATACAGATATAGAAAATAAAAAAAAAGAAATTGATTACGTAAATATATTAGATATACCTGCTGATATGAAAACTCAAAGATTAGATAAATTAAATAATGATTTACTTAATTTAAATGAAAAATTAGAAAATCTTAAAAATAGAATTAGTGAATTATCTAATAAAACATGTGCTATATGTATGGATTTTTTAAATAATCCCATTATATTAAAATGTACTCATTCATATTGTGGTGTATGTTTAATTAATTGGATTAAAAATAATTCTAAATGTCCTGAATGTAGAAGTCTAATTAATACCGATGATATGATTGCTATTACAAATAATAAAAATGAAGTAAATACAGAACAAATTCTATTAACAAAAGTTGAAACATTGATAAGTATAATTAAAAATAAAAATACTGGTAAATTTTTGGTATTTAGTAAATATGAAACTGGTTTTAATTCAATTATTGAAAAACTCAAAGAAAATAATATAACATTTGGAGAATTAAAAGGTACTACATATCATATGATGAATATATTAGAAGATTTTAAAAATTCAAATATTAAAGTTATTTTATTAAATACATATCATGCTGGTTCTGGAATTGATATTAGTTTTGCAACAGATGTTATAATATTTCATTCAATGGGATTATATAAAAATCAAGCAGTTGGTAGAGCACAAAGAGTAGGTAGAAATGAAAAATTATTTATTCATAATTTATGTTATGAACAAGAAATGCCAAATAATTAAAATCTATATAAACATAATAACTTAAATGATAATTAGTTAAAATAATATGGAAAATACTGTAATTGATGAAAATCGTGTATTAGAAGATGATAAAAAAAAAAGAATAATTGCTCTAGCATTCCATGGAGAAAGTTTTTCTTCTAAATTTTTATTATGCTGGACAAATACTTTAAGTTATTTATGGCAATCTGGCAATTATGAATTTTTAATTGCTTGTGGTGATAATCAATCATCATATCATTCTCGTTTAAGAACATTGGGTTTAAATAATGAAATACATAAACCCTTTAATAATACTAAATATGATTATTGGATATCAATTGATAATAATATGCTTTTTACACCTCAACAAATTATTGATATGGTAGATTCATTAGATGAATATGATGTAGTTACGGGTTTATATAAATGTGATGATGCTATTAATTATAATGTAATTGAAAAATTAGATAATGATTATTTTAGTAAAAATGGATCTTTTAAATATTTAAATCAAGAAAATTTAGATAAATGGAAAAATGATTCTAAATCTAAATATATGGAAGTTGAATATACTGGATTATCTTTTTTCGGTGCAAAATCAGAAGTTTTAGAAAAAATTAATTATCCATATTTTAATGGTGATAATTTAGTAATTCAAAAAGAAGATGGTAATGTATATAATATTGTACCATCGGAAGAATATAATTTATGTAAAAATATTTTAAATGCTGGTTATAAAATAATGTTAAATACCGAATTAAGATTGGGTAATGCGGTTAAATTAGTAGTTTAATTTTTTTTTCTTTTTAAATTATAGGAAAATGAGTAGTACTATTGGAGGGGGTGTTAAAAAAGCTTATGAAGTAATAGGAAAAAAATCTATATGTGGTAAAAAACGCGTTGTATATAAAAGAGTTTCGGGCAAACCTACTAGAAAGGTTTATATGAAACACAAGGGTAAATTCTGTCAAGTTAAAAAATTTGTAGCCGCTATGATTGCTGCAGGTAAGTGGAAAAAAACCACCACTACTAAAAGAAAATCACCTAAACCATGCAAATCTAATCAACATCGTAATCCTAAAACCGGTAGATGTAATAAAAATAAGGTAAAAAAAAGTCCTAAAAAAAGAGGTCGTAAAGCTAAGGCTTAAATAAAAAAAATTAAATAATATTTTATTTTTATTAAAATTTATTAAATATAATTTATTAATTAACATAAGCATATCCTCCAGTATAGCATTTTTTTGCGTGTATGTAAATTTCTTTTGCATTAAAATCGGGATAATTATCTTTAATTAATTTTTTTTGTTCTTGGTAGAAATCATCAAAACTAACTTTTTTAGTAATTTTATTATCATTATTTGTAGATCTTTTAGGATTTCTTCTTGGTAAATTATTTGTTTTTTTAATATTAAATCCAAAACACTGTCTTTTATTTGAATTAATATTATCTTTTTCAATATTTTTTTCAATATTTTCTTTAATCATATCTTCTGTTACATTTAAAATTCTTGTTTCTAATCTTGAAAGTTCTCCTAAAATATAATAAATATAAGCATATTGAATTAGTGTAATAATTGAAAATATTACTGTAATATTTACTAATTTATTATCAAAATTAATATTGTTAAATAGTTCTAATGATTTATTATTAAATAGAATAATAGTTTTTACTAAAATATTATAATATTCTAAAATATTATTATAATCTGTAAAGTTATTGTAATTAATAAAACTCATGTTCATTATTATTATCTTAATAATAATAATATAAAGATAATCATTTTTTTTAATATATACTAGATTTTTTGTTTTTTTATAAATTTAGTTTTAATATTTATATTTAAAAAAATTAATATTATAATTACATATAATATGAAAAAATTTATAACACCATATATATATAATTATGCTAAAAAAATAATGCCAAAAATATCGGAAACAGAAGCAGCTGCACTAAATTCAGGTACTGTATCTATTGATGGTAATATTTTCAATGGTAATTTAAAAATTAAAGATTTAATTAATAAATACAATATTGAATTAAAAAACGATGAAAAAAATTTTCTTAATAATGAAACTAATAAATTATGTGAAATTTTAGATAATCATGATATTGAAACTAAACAAAATTTATCACCTTCTGTATGGAAATATATTAGAGATAATAAATTTATGGGACTTGTTATATCTAATAAATTTGACGGATTACAATTTAGTGCCCACGCGCATTCAAAAATTGTTGAAAAAATTGCATCACGTAATGGTGCAGCAGCTGTAACTGTAATGGTACCAAATTCACTTGGTCCTGGAGAATTATTATATCATTATGGAACAAAAGAACAAAAAGCATATTATCTACCTAGATTAGCTAAAGGATTAGAAATACCTTGTTTTGGTTTAACAACATCAAAATCAGGATCAGATGCAGCATCAATGTACGATGAAGGAATCGTTATAATGAGAAATAATGTATTAGGTATAAATGTTACATTTTCAAAAAGATATATTACATTAGCGCCCGTTGCATCTTTAATAGGTTTAGCATTTAAATTAAAAGATCCAAATAATTTATTAAAAAAGGGAAAGGAAGGAATAACAGTTGCACTTATATCTAATTCTACACCTGGTATTAATATTGGTAATCGTCATAATCCTTTAAATATAGGATTTATGAATGGTACAATAAGTGGTAATTCTGTGTTCATTCCAATTGATTCTGTAATTGGAGGTGAAGAAAAATGTGGTTATGGTTGGAATATGTTAATGGAATGTTTAGGTGAAGGAAGAGGTATATCATTACCCGCATTAGCAGTTGCAACATCAAAATTATGCACGTATGGTGTAGGTGGTTATGCGCGTATTAGAAAACAGTTTAATATTCCAATTGCTGAGATGGAAGGTATAAAAGAAAAATTAGCAGAAATAGCAGTTAAAAATTATCAATTAATTTCAGCACAAGCTCTTTTTAATTCTATTATTGCAAATAATGAAAAACCGCCTGTTTTGTCCGCCATTATGAAATATCAATGTACTGAATATGGTAGAATAAGTATTAATCATGGCATGGATATATTAGGTGGTGCTGCTATTTCAAAAGGACCAATGAATTATTTAGCATCAGCATATACTGCAATGCCTATAGCAATAACTGTTGAAGGTTCAAATACATTAACAAGATCATTAATAATATTTGGACAAGGATTAAATCGTTCTCATCCGCATTTATTAAATATAATTAAAACAATACAAGATGGTAATAATATAGATGAATTTCATAAAAATCTTATTAAAATTATAAAACATAGTATTTCTAATTTGAAAACATCATTATATTATTCTATTTATTTAAAATTATATAATAAAAAAAATAATAATATAACAGAATATTATCAGCATCATCTAAATAGAGTTGTTTCTAATTTTGCATTAACATCTAATATTGCATTATTAATGGGTGGTAAAATTAAAACAAATGAATATATATCTGGTAGATATGCTGATATTTTAAGTAATATTTATATGGGATATGCTTGTTTATGGTATTATGAAAAAAATAAACATATAAGTAATATTGATAAACTATTAGAATCTAGTATGAATTATCATTTTAATAATATACAAAATTCTACATATGCTATTTCTAATAATTTTCCAATACCAATAATTGGTTCATTAATTAAAATATTTACTTATCCATTTGGTGATAATTATTACCCTCAAAAAGATAAATTAACAAGTGAAGTAGCTAAATTAATATCTACACCTAATTCAGTAAGAGATTTATTAACCGAAAATATATTTATATCTAATGATGTAAATGATAGATTAAATCAAATAGGTAAAGGTATTCAAATTTCTTATGATGCAGATATTATAAGAAAAAAATTAAAAAATAATGAAGTTATTACAGAAAATGAAAAAAAAATTATATCCAAAGCAGATAAATTAGCAGATAAAATTATTCAAGTAGATTCATTTGAAAAAATTGGTGATATACATTAATTATTCTATAATTGAATTTATAAATCCTTTTAGTTTTATTTTTCAAAATTTCGCCTTTATTTGTGAAGTTCTTATATTATAAGCAGAATTTGTAGATAAAAATGCTACAGTACTCCAATCAATATTTTTAAATTTAATTAAATTCGCTTTTTTATCTTTATTAAAAACAATTCCATAACCTTTTTTATTTGGTAATTCTTCAAATTTTTCATAATATATCATATTATCTTTTCCATAACATGTAGATGGTATATAAATATCGCATTTATTAAACATTTTTACATTTCTTGTAGATGATGATGTTCCTCCATCAGATAATGAATATATTTTTAAAATTGTATCATCATTATCTTTTATTTTATATTTTATATTTTCGTGATATTTAGACCAGATTTGAAATATACATTCTATTTTTATTTTTTTACCATTAGGCTCTTCAAAATTAGAATTTAATTTTTCACTATAAATTAAATTAAATCCTTTTACTCTTTTACGAGGCACGCCTTTTCCATCACTTTCAAATAATTGTGGTAAAATAAAACATACATAATCTGCAAATTTATTTGCATGTAAAATAAATTTTAAAGCCAATTGTCCTCTTAAACCAAATGGTGGATTACCAATTACTATATATTTATTATTAATATTATTTGGTAACCAATTCAGAAAATCATGTTTTATTATTTCATCATTTTTTGGTTCTATATCTATACCTATTCTTCTATCTGATGGTAATATATTCAAAAAATTTCCATTTCCTGCAGATGGTTCAATATATATATATTCTTTTTCATTTTCATTATATTCAGTTAAAATTTCTAATAATTTATTATAACATTTTTCAGCAGTTTCTTTTGGTGTAAAAAATTGATCCTTTTCTTTATATGAAAATTTTGTATAATCAATATCTATATTTGCAATTCTCATTAATTCAAAAGTATATAATTTAGGAACATTTTTCAATTCTATCCATCTTTTTATTGTTCCTTGTGCGATATTTAATTCATCGGCAATATTTTTTATATTTTTTTCTTTTAAAATATTATGTAATATATTTAATAAATTATTATCATTTAAAGTCATTATTTCTATAATAATAATAATAATTATATCATTTTTTATTAAGATATGAATAAATATTTAGATATAATTGTTACACAAAATGCATGGAAAAAAATTTTTGAAATTTCAAAAACAAGTAATATTAATAATTTTTTATTATCAGCAAATAGTGGTGGCTGTAATGGTTTTAATTATGATTTTAAAACAATTGATTCAAATAAATATAAGGATATTATTAATAATAATAAATTTAAAACTACAATTATAAAAAAAAATAATAAAAATATATTAATTGATCCAAAATCTGAATATTTACTTTGTGGTACTAAAATTGATTATATTTTTGAAAATTATTCAAAAGGTTTATTTGAAAATAAATTTCTATTTATTCCTAATAAAAGTTTTGCTACTTCTTGTGGTTGTGGTACTTCATTTTCTATTAAGTAATTTTTTTGGTTTGTTTTTCTTTTTCTTTTTATACATATATGGTCTCTTAGGTGGTTCTTCTTCATCTTCATTTTCCAAATTATTGTTTATATTTTTAACAAAATTGAATTCTTCTACTAATATATTTTTTAATTTATTTAAACTTAATAATAATATTTCATCTTTTTTTATTTTTTTTATTATATTTTCTAAAATTTTAATTGCATATTCTTTTGTAATTTTAAACATTAATCTTTTTTTTTATTAAATTATCATTTTTTTAATAACCTCTTACTAATAATCTTTCATTATTAATTCCTATTGGATCATTCGAATTTATTGGAATATTTGCTGATAAACCTTTTTCATTTTGTTTCACTGCCCAATTATCAATACTATTTGAATTATTTGGAATACAATATAATGTTCCGCCAAATATTAATAAATATTCTTTTTTACATTCATTTTTATTTTGAATAATATATAAATTGGAAAATCTTTTATTATAATAAGTATTTATTAAATTAAACATCTATATAATAATTATATATAATTTTTATATATATATTTTAATAGAGCATATTTTAAATGATTTTAAATTTTAATACAAAAAAAATATTTAATATTTTCTTAATTAGTTTATTATTTATTACACTATTATTTTCGTGTATTATTATATTATCAAATAGTGATGATTTAAATAATAATATTAATAATTCTATTATTATAATATTATTATTCTTTATAATTATCAGTTTTTATCATATTATGTCTGCAAATATTAATAAAAGTTCTATTTTAAATAAATATGATAATGAAAAATTTATTAATTATGAAAATATTAATACTCAATTATATGATAATAATTACTATCTAAATTATAAAGATAATATTAAAACTAATATTTATAATCAAAATAGTTATAATTATAATAAAAAAAATACTTTAAGTAAATTAAAATCTGATACAGAATCTTATACAAAACCTAATACAGAACCTGATACAGAACCTGATATAGAAGTTGAAAATAACATTCAAAGCAATATAGAAATAGAAAATAATGATATAGAATTTAATAATAATAATAACATGGATATTAATTATGATAATGATAATAATAAAGTTGAATACAATATAAATAATGATGAAAATATTATTGACATTTATGATAATGATAATGATATAGATGAAGATTCCTTAAACTTATATGAATGATTTATTATATTATTATTAAATAGAGTAATTATATGTACGGATATCGTGATACACCAGAAATTTTAATAATACCATTGTTAACATATTATCTTATATTTTTTGTATTATTCTTTCTATTTACTTTATTCTCTACTAGTAAATTTACATTAATTAAATTACTATTTATAGCAATATTTGGATTAATTATTACAATACCTTTAACTATAATAACAAACTATTTTTCTAAAAATGCATATGTTACTTTTAAAGAGGAAGTTGAAGAGGGGGAGAAAATCAATAGAATTAATGGTATAGCTTCTGCAAAAAATACTATTAAACATAGATTAGGTCCTAATGCTAAAATTAAAATTATTGGCAATATGGTTATTGGAACAATTGATAATAATTTAAAAGAAGAATTTACCGATTTACAATCATCAGATGATGAATTTGCAAAACATTTACAATCATTTGATTGTGAATATGAAACATCTTATTGTGATCCGCCATTTATAAAAAAAGTATCCAAACAATTATTAAAATTATATCCTGATGGTATCGGTAATATTACTATTTTGGTAAAAGATATTAATACTGAATCTTGTAGTTTATTATTAACAGGTAGTCCAGATAAAAAATCTTGTAAAAAATTATTAGAAAAAGGAAAAAAAGACGGTCATTTTGAGCTTAAAGTACCAAAGCATTTGCTTTATGAACCAGATCCCGATGAACCACCAATTGTTTTTGAACCAGATCCCAATGAACCACCAATTGATTTTAACTTTGATGAGTTTCCAGGTGATGAGTTTCCAGGTGATGAGTTTCCAGGTGATGATGAGTTTCCCAATGATGAGTTTCCCGGTGATGAGTTTCCCGATGAACCATCAATTGATTTTGAACCAGATCCTGATGAACAACCAATAGATTTTGAACCAGATCCCGATGAAGTACCAATTGATTTTCAACCTTATCCGAATGCTGATGTAAAAAATATATTACATAAATTTGATCTTAATAATGACGGATTATTAACATATGATGAATACAAATATGTGGAATATTATATGAATAATACACCAGACCTTAATAGATTAAATAAACCAATTGTAAAATTATATGAATTAAATAGAATAAAAAGACTAAAAAATATTACAATTAAATTGGAAAAAGACATATCTAAATGCGAAATAGAAGGAAAGAGATGTTACGTTGAAAATAATAAAATAAATATAGATATTTTATATAATGAAATTATACTTCCTTGGATAATGAAAGATACAGAAGAACAAAAAATAATAAGAGATAGATATTTAGTTAAATTAAGTAAATTTATTGATATTAATTATAATAAAAAAATATTTAAAGATTCATTTATTATAGACCGTTCTTATACCCCTCTCCCTTCTCCTCCTGACTACTACGATCGCCCTCACCGCCCTCGCCTCCTGCACGACGATACAGATGCTGATGTGGCTGCAAAACTTTTGGCGGCGGCAGAGAGAGAGAGAGAAACGAGAATCATTGAAAATGAATTAAAAGAGGTTGATGAAGAAGTTGATGAAGAAGTTGATGAAGAAGTTGATGAAGAAGTTGATGAAGAAGTTGATGAAGAAGTTGATGAAGAACTATATGAGGAAGCAGATGAAGAAGAAATTGAATTTGAAGAAAATAGTGATAGCGATGAAGAAGAAGATTATAATTTTAATCCATTTGATATGAAAGGAATTAATAAAGAAGAATTAAAAAATATTTCATTACCACAAGATGTTAATACAACTGATCCTACACAATTAGATACAGAAAGTATGAAGAAAATATTAGAAGTTTTATGATAAAAATATATTGTTATTTTTTAAGATAATATTAAAAATGGAAGAAATAGTATTAATATTATTTGTAATATTACTAGTAGTTATATTAATTGGATTAATTATATATTCATTAATAACTGGAATAAAATATATAATAGATAGTATTAAATATTCAAAAAATGAAAGAAGAGCACAGGAATTAAATGATTTAGCAATTGCAGAAATGAAAAATAAATTAGAAATTTATGATAATATTGAAAATTTTAGTATAAAAGACTTAGCTAATAAATCAAATAAAAAAGCGATATCAAATATGCGAGAAGATTTAAATATATTTTTTTAATTATTTTTATTAATATTATTGAAATCAATAATTTTATCACATATTTTTAATGTTTCAATTCTATGTGATATAATCATTATAGTCATATTATAATTATAACTAATATTACTTAATATTGATAATAATTTTTTTTCATTTATAATATCCAATGCAGAAGAAGGTTCATCTAATAACAATATTTTAGGTTTTTTCATAATTGCTCTGCATATTGCAATTCTCTGTTTTTGCCCTCCTGATAATTTTTCATAAGTTTCATATAAATTATTTATATCAGGTATTAACTGTAAAATAATATTGTATAATTTAATATCATAATTGTTTAAATTAAAACCTAATATATTTTCATTAATTGTTCCTTCTAATAATTCTGGTTCTTGACCGACATATGTTATTATATTATCATAATAATGATTTCTATCAAAAGTTTCTATAGGTATATTATCAATTAGAATCGAACCACTGTATTTATTATAAAGTCTTAGTAATAATTTAAAAAACGTACTTTTACCAATACCAGAATATCCGCTAATACCTGTAACAGCAAATGGAGTAATATTTAAATTTAAATTTTGAAAAATTTTTTTATTATTAGGATAAGTGAATGACAAATTTTTAATTTTTATTGATGGAATGCATTCATTAATATCATTATATTTATAATTACCCCAATATATATTGTCAGATGTAGTATTAAATAATTCTTTTATTTTTTTTAAAGGCAGTTTATTTTTTACAAAATCTCTTTTAACAATAGTAAATTCTCTAATTATACTATTAATTTCATTTATATATAGTATAAATTCATAAATTAAATTATAATTTATGTTAAAATATACACCAATATATATTAAAATAATTTGGAGAGAATTATTTAAAGTATTTGTTACTAAAAAACTAATACCATAATAAAAAGCTTCTTTATTTTTATAAAAAATTAGTTTATTATATAAATTATCCATAATATTTTTGAAATTATTTTCTAATCCCATAGATCTATATGTTATTATTTTATTTACATAATCTGCTGTTATTTTTTTTTCTTCAATTTCAATATTATTAACATTATCAACACTTTTTTTATAAAAATGTGTTTCATAGCATTCTTCTATAATAAATTGAATTGATGATAAAATAAGTAATATTATATACATTGTAAATGATTTTTTTATTAAAATGTAAGAAACTACACATAATTGAACTGTATTGCGCACAGACATATTTAAAAATATAGTATAAAGATCGGCTACTTTTTTAGCATCTGATGTTAAAATATCAATGGTTTGTGTTTCATCTGTTTTATAAAAAAAATTTAAATTTTTACCAAACAATTCAAGTATGATATCTTTTTTTAACTTAGTTGCTATTAAATGTATATATTTTGTAAATATATATCCTCTTAAACCAGCAAAAATAGTTCCAGAAAATTTATATAATATGAAAGAATAAATTAATTTTTCTAAATTATCTTCATTTTTATTATCATTTAATAAAAATTTAACAACTTTTGTATATATAATAGGTGTATATGATAATATATATGATGATATACTACCGCTTATTAATCCATATAAAATAGGTAGTTTAGAATTTTTATAATATACTAAAATATCAAATTTATTATTAGTATTATTATATTTAATTAATGTATTATTTTGCATTTAATAATATTATTAAATTATTAAATTCTTAACTGATTTTAAAATTATAATTTCGATAAGTATAAATATTTATTAAATTTTTTATCTGATATTAATATTTTTTGATTATCTGGATGGATATCTTCATTTTCATAAATTTTTTTTTTAATTGTTTCTATATTATCACTTTCGTTCAGTTCATATATAATTGATTTACCGTTAGAATTTTTAAGAATAACGTGCATTACTTAATATTATTTTAGTATTATTATATTAAGTATAAAAATAATAAATATATTTTCACTTATATCCACCTCTTAATCTTAGAACTAAATGAAGAGTTGATTCTTTTTGAATATTATAATCTGCTAATGTTCTACCATCTTCTAATTGTTTACCTGCAAAAATCAATCTTTGTTGATCTGGTGGAATACCTTCTTTGTCTTGAATTTTACTTTTAACCATATCAATTGTATCACTGCTTTCTACTTCTAATGTAATTGTTTTACCCGTTAATGTTTTAACAAAAATTTGCATCTTATTAATATTAAATATATTTTATTTTTATATATAGATAATTTAGTAAGGTTTAAATCTTTTATAGTTTTCAATATAATTAGATAAACCATTTTTGCTTAACATATATCTAATCAATGTAGAAATTTGCGTATTAGAAATAGTAATATTAAAACTATTTAATTCCTTGTTGTCAATAAAAATATTCCATATTATTTTTTTATAGTTTTTTTTTAAAATTACAAACTATTTTTTTCAATAAATATTTATATTTAGAATTCATTATATATACTATTATTTTAAAGAAAATATTAAATATATAAAAAAAGTATTTTATTATATATAAAAAGTATGTTATTATATATAACAATAGTATATAATATGTTTAGAGCTCTTTTTGAATTTTTTTATGCTAATGTACTAAATGTTTGTTATGATATTAAAACAAATTCTTTATATGAAAAAGAAAATGAAATAACATTAGATAAATATAATTATAAGAAAAATGATGATATTAAAACGAAAATAAAGGATAATATAAATTATGATAATGATAATGATAATATAAATATATATGATAATATAAATATATTATTTAAAAATTATAATAATAATTTTGATAATTGCGATGAAAATGTAGATAATGCAAATAATAAAGAAAAAGATAATTACAATATCAATAATAATAATGATATGAATATCGACAATGATACTGATATGGATACTGATATATATGATATAATTTCGAATGAAGATATTAAAGAATATACATCTTAAATATATTAATATATAAAATAATTATAAAATATAATAATAAATAAAAAAAATAAATGATAAATGAAAAGTATATATATTTATATACTAGAAATATGTAATTATTTTAGTTATAATATTTATAGAAATAGAAAAAATGATTTAACAGAAAATTTTTTAAACAATGTAGAAAAGGATAAAGAAACAATTCAATATAGATTACTTGATTCAGAAATAAAAAATACGATGTCTGTTGAAGAATATATTGAAAAGGGAAAAATGAAAAATAATATGAATAATTATTATGAAATGAATGAATATATTAAAAATTTTATAAAAAAAGAAGAAAATGTATAATTAATTTTTATACATAACAGAACGTTTGCTATTAGAATAAACTTTATTATTAGTATTAGTAGAAGAATAATATTTACTTTTATTTATTTTTTTATTTTTTTTATTTTTTTTATTTTCATTATTTTTTTGAAAATAGCATAATATGTGTATATTAGATATATCTTTATTTCTTTTCCATTGTTTTTTTGGAGGATTATCCAATGATTCTTTTTTTCTTTTTTCTTGTCTTTCATATTCTCTTATATTAATATGTTTGATAACCATATCTTTTATTGGTGTAGTTTCTAATTTTGCATCAAAAAATATCATAAAATCATCAACAAATGTGCTATTTTTCTTTTTAGAAGAAGGCATATAAATGTCTCTTACTATATATATTTATTTTATTTAGATTTAGTACTAATTTTTTTAACTTCATTATTATTAAAATTTTCATTAGTATAATTATTATATTCAATAGTTGGATTATTTTTTAATTCTGGTAAATAATTAACTAAATAATGTAAACCATCTAATCCACTACAACTTTTTACATTATTATTGTTTGATTCATCATCATTTCTAATATTAATATTAGATTTAATTAAATCTTTTTTAATTTGTTTATATAAATTCATTGCAATTTCATTAATTTTTTTAATTAATATAGCTTCATCATTATTCCACACTCTAGCAATATTTTTTTTATATGTAAAAATAAGTGCTATAGCGGTACCCCATAATAATCCATATCTTTCTGTTTTATATTTTTTAGTATAATTATTAAGATATAATTGAAATGCTATATTAGAAATATTTTCTTCGCAAATAGTATTTAATATTCCCCATAAAAACCAAATACTATCATTATCGCTATTATTAAATTTATTTTCAAATTTTTTATTTTTTCTTGAAAAATAATCAAAAATATCTCTTAATTTATTTGCTTGATTATTAATATCATGGCTATCATTATCTATATCCAATTCTTCTATATTATTTAAAATATTTAAGATACCATAAATTATTAATTTTCCTAATTCATATGTTTCACTATCAACTGGTGGTAAAACATTTTCAAATTTATTTAAAATAAGATAACTTAATTCTACTTTATCAGAATTATTAGGAAATAAATTAATTATTTTTTCTCTTAATTTTTGTAAACTTAATAAACCAGATTTTGAAATTGGTTTTTTAATATATATATCACATACTATGCATAATTTAGTAACAAGTAAATAAATTTTTTTGATAACAATTTTATCATCATTTATATAAGCATATGTTTCTTCAATAACATCTATCCATAATCTAATATCATATATTGATATATATGTGCCTATATATGAACATATTGAAATAAAAGTATTTTCTATCAATTCTAAATTTTTATTACTATCTTCTAATATTAATTGTGTTACTAAATATAGACTTTGTTTAATTTCGCCTTTATATATAAAATTATATAATTCAGTATGATACATTTAATTATTTAAAATATAATTAATATTATTAGAGAAACACGTTACCAATTATCTTTTGATAAATCAATTATAAAATCATTAATTGAAGGAAATTTATAATTACTGTAATAATTTCTTAATGATAACATATGATTTTCATATTTTAAACCTTTTCTCCATGATATAAAGTTTTTTAATTTATTATTTTTAATTTGTTTTTGAAATTGTAATTTATCTTGATTTAAAATATATTTAGTTGCTTGTTTCATAATTTCTTTTCCAATAATATCAGACATATAATTATGTCTTAAAGTTATATACCATCTTGTTAAATGATCTTCTAATGGTAACATTGTTACTCCAATTATAATATTTTTATTTATATCATTTAATGAAGAAACTTTAGACCAACTAGTTAAAGGATATATTACTTCATTATAATTAACAGTTCTATCTTTTATTTTCATATCATAATTTATTGCTTTAATTGAATTTTTTGTAATATAGTCAAATGATATACCCAATTTATTAGAATTATTTAAATAAGTTTTATAATTTTCTGGTGCAATATTTGAACCAAATCCCAAACCATTATGTACGAATTCAGGATGATTTAAATCCAATGAATTATATATACAATAAGGTAATGATTCTGACATATCAATAGATAAATAAGTAGTAGTATAATTTCTATCATCAATATATGGTATAGTAGGTATATCTTCTTGAATTGGATTATAACTCCACCATATTTTACCATCGTGTATTTTAATTATTCCACATGCATCATCAATTGTATGTTTTATTCCATGATAAGGACAATATAAATTTCCATTACAAATACTGCCTGAGTCTAATTTGGATCCCATATGTTTACATGCATTTAATGTTGGTATTAAATAATTATTATCATTTTTCCATGCAACTAATGGTATCTCTCCTATATTAAATATAAATGGTTTATTCTTATTAAAACATTTGTCTAAATCATTTTCAAAACCTATACAATTCCAATATCTATATAATGGTTTATTAATTGCATTTTCAATATGCATATTTAAAAGAAAACCATCAATATAAGAAATATAATAAGTATATATTAATATTAAACTTTTAATCATATTAAATTATTTTTATATATTTAATCTTTATGTATAAAAAAAAATTATTCTTCTAGAATATTTGTTACACCTATTTTTTCTTCATATGTATTATTTTTTTTGATAGTTGTTTTGGAATCACCTAAAAATTTCCTTTTTATTGGATAATATTGTATTTTTAAATCTAATTCTTTAGCAACATCAACTTCTTCTAAGGTTATAGAATTTCCTCCTAATATAAATATTTTTTCAATTTTTTGTATTTTATTTAAATCAAACCATAATTTTGTTAGTCCTAATGGTTTTCTACTGTTATTATTAACACCTCTTTTTTTAGAAGTTTTTACTTGAATTTTTAATATTTTTGATATAAAATCTTCTGGTATATCACTATTATTTATATCATCCAATGTTAACATAATTATTTCAATATCATTTCGTTTTTTTTTAATTTCTGAAACAATATAATCAATATCTGGTTTTTCTTTATTTGGTAATTCACCAAAATAATAAATAATACTATTTTTTTCTAAATCTTTTGATATATTTTTAATATGATTATTTAATTCTGTTAAACTACTATACTGATCTTTTTTATCAAAACCAAAAAACATATATATTATTTTATTTTTAATATATTTTTTTAAAGTTTTTAATTCTAATTCTTCCATTTTATATTTTTATATTATATAATTAATAATTAGTAATTCACGCATTATATATTTCTATTATATGTTTATCAATGTAATCCTTATATTTTAATAAATTTTTATAACATTTTACAATAGTTACTTCAGATACACTACATACTTCAGAAAATTGTTTTTTTGTAAATTTTAAATCGTTTTCTTGTGAATAATAATATAATATTCCTGCGGCCGATGAAGTGGGTGAATTATCAGTTAATATTTCTTTAGATTCTAAAAAATCTATTAATTTTTTACAATTTTCTATATCAATTAATTTCATACTTAAACGACTACCAAATCTTGAAATAAAATCTTTTGGATTAGATGATATTACATTAATTTGTAATAATTGTTGAAATCTTGCATTTCCTTTATTTAATATAACATGAGATATGCCAAACATTTTTGAAATTTCTTTTGAACTTCTTGGTATATTATTAATTAAACAAGAATGATATATACATGATGCAATAAGACCTTCTTTATTGTCTCCTCTTGATATTTTTTTTTCTGAAGTTTTTTTATAGAAAATTTTTGCATCATCTATTACTTTTTGCGGTATACCATTATTTGCTGTCGCTTTTTCTAATTTATCAAATATATTACATAAAGTTCTTTCATCATATGGCATTGCATTCCACATTTGATACATTCTAATTCTTTTCATATCTAAATTATTAGATTTCGTTCCACCTATTACAGAACCCATCGATGATTTTGGTAATAAATTGTTAATTGGCATACCGCATCTTGAAGGATCACCGTCTCTATTATCTTCAGAACCATAATATCTCCATTCTGCTGTATTATCAATTGTCTTATCAATAATTGCATTACAATTACTACAAACATTCATTGAATCAATTTCTAATATAGTATTAGAACCACAAATACATATACTTTTTTCTTTTGTATCTTCATCTGAAAATTCTTTTTTTAAAGAATCATATATATCCCATAAATCAAAAGTATCGTTTTCTTCACTCATTAAATGATTATAAATTATGGATAATGATAAATATTAATCATTTTTTAAATAAAAAAAAGTACATTTCTTAAAAAATTTAAAAATTTTAAAAACCTTTTATAAAAATTTAAAAAAATAAAGAAATGTACTTTTTTATCCTGTTCATGTTTGTTTACTCTCAGCCGATAAGAATTGAAGGTGCTTTTCTACAAATGAATCTTGCACGATGACGACATTCGCAATTACAATATATATTACCGGTTACTGGATTTGTATTACTTGTTGCTGGATTTAAACCCTTATTTGGATTCGTTTCAATCCATTTAGTAAATATTTTCGGTTTTAAAATTTGATGTCTTTCACAACAATTACAGTTTGCAAGTAAATTAAGATTATCTTGTAGTGAAATATAGGGATTAATAACGGGAAATATATCAGACGAATAATTATTCATTATATGATAATGAATAATAATAAATTTATCATTTTTTTTTAGTTTTGTATTATTTTTTTTCTTTTAAAGTTTTTAATTCTTCTAATAATGGGATTAAAACTTCAACTGTTTGTTTCATACCTTTATGTAATGCCAATTCTGTTAATAAATCTAATAAAAATATTATAAATATACCAATTAATATAAATATACCAATATTAATAATATTTTTATAGAAATTATTAATAGGATCCTTTTTTTTTAAAATTTCTGGACTATATTCTTCCAAAACTCTTGATCTATTATTTCTAAATTTTTCTCTTTGTTTTTTCATTGTTCTAAATTCTTCAATTACCGGTTCATTTGTTATATCATCAAATATATCATTTTTATTTTCATCAATTTTAATTATTGTATCATCATTATTTTTATTTATAATATAATCTTCATTATCTGTATCATTATCACTATCATGATTTTCTTCTATATATTTTTTTTTAGTTCTAGATTTATAGAGAGTTTTTAATTTTTTTTTAGGCATTAAAATATACTCATCTGGATTATATTTTAATGGTTCTTGAGTTTTCAAATTATATTTTTTTCTCATTAATTCATTTTTTACTTCATTTTCACATGGATCATTATATTCATAATCAATACTATTAAAATCATTTATATTTAAGTAATTATCCAAATCTTCATCATAATATGGTTCTATTTCTTTAATATCTTCTAATTTAATTTTATTATAATTATCATATATATTAACACTATGTTTGTTATTGCTAGAAGGGGCAACATTTAAAGTAGTATTTATATTTTTTTCATTTAATTGATTTATTTTTCTATCTTTTAAAAAAACTTGATATGCATTATTATAATTTTTCATTACTTTATCAGAAATTGGTAATTTATAATGAGGTGGTTGTAATGGTTCGCAATTTTCATTAAATTCTTTTTTATATTCTTCTATTTTATAATTTGATACATCATTTTCATTTTCATATTCATGTTCATTATCATACTCAATTTCATTTTTATTTTTTTTTTTCTTTTTTTTTGTTAAT
>Ga0208749_1000031_pt1 | contig 31772 bp, 43 predicted proteins | sample Knorr_S15_td_DCM_FD_185601 | JGI IMG/M metagenome (GOLD analysis project Ga0208749, IMG submission 185601) | Marine microbial communities from Southern Atlantic Ocean transect - Knorr_S15_td_DCM_ad_63m_LV_B (SPAdes) (version 2) | ecosystem: Environmental > Aquatic > Marine > Oceanic | place... | reverse complement strand
TCTTCCTATTAGGATTAGTCTTATATGGCCTAGATCCAAAGGTAGTAATAAATTTAGTATTATAATCCTGAACTGTTATAAGAAGAAGTTCCTCTGCAACATTAAAGACATCAGGGAAACCACTCTCTGCAGCAACCTCGATGTCAATCGTAACAAGTTTAATCTTAGATAAATCAAATTTTATTTCTGGTTCTGGATAGTTCTCTGAAATATATTGATGAACGTATCTCTCATTGCCATAAACATTAAACCCCTGAACCTGCGAATACTTATCTATGAACTCTCTACAATCTTTTATAGTGCCAGGTTTTATTGGTTCTACTAACTGACCATCCAGAGTTCTATATTTACTTCTTTTCTTCTTAGTGGGAATAAAAAATGTAGGGCGAAACTCTTGCCTATCACTAAAATGCTTTCCATTATCATATCCTCTAACCAGCATACTGTTACCGATCTGGAATACGTTGGTGTAAAATTTCATCTTTGGAAAGTGATGTTGAATGCTAGTGCAATTCTAGTGTGATCTGTGAGGTTTTCCTCTACTCCATGTTGCAACCAACCTGGCCACAACATTAACTTACCCACCTCTGGTTTGTGTTCCCAACTAGGGTTCTTAAGAAAACAAAGAGAAGACATCAAACCTGGCGTTGGACAAACGAAAAACAAATTTCCATCTTGTCCATTGGTATCAATATAGTATACACCAGATATGTCCACATGTCCATGGCTGTGGACAGTACAATGATTGCCTTTCTTATAAACTACAAACCAAGAGGAATCAATTTTATAAGGCCTGAGTGGAAATCCTATTTCAGAACAGTAGTTCTGAATATGAACATCAAGTTCCTCAGCAAAATTATGTAATTGTTTATCACCAATGATATTAGTCTGGTATGAATGATCATTACTATACATACGGAGTTGATCCGTGATCTCATACTGTAAAGTTTCGGCACACTCACCCAATTCTTTCTGAATATTCTCTAGATGAGGTGAAGGAACAGACTCATAATAAATTGGAGTTGGAAATATATTCTCAATCATCCGTAGTGATGGCCCTCTTTAAGTACTCATCAATTACAGATTTATGTGGTTCGACTATTGTTATTATTTTATCAGAACAAATCATTATTTCACTATCATCCGTGATCTGTGCCAACCAAGGATCTAAGGTTGGTACTACACTTTCACTATTAATCTTCAATAGGTATGGAGCTATCAATTTACAATTAGGATCTCCCATATCCAAGGCGGCAACTTCTTCCACCTGAGATATAATAATCTCTCCTGATTGCAAGACCAGTACTTTAATTTCTTGTTCCATTTTAACGATTGATGATGGCTATGTATAAGGTATACAATCCAAACAATAACATTATAAAAGTTATCGGAAAGAATGGTATAACACTAATTGCATGTATTACTTGTACTATTACTATACCGTAGAAAGCCCACATTATTACCATGCCAATTTTATTATGGAGACTGCCACGTTTATATGGATGGGCACCTAATGGGCCACTATCCCACCCATCTTGCATGTATTCTTTTGTATCAATCTGTTTGGGCATTCATCCTATCCTCATAAGATTGTTTAACCATCTCACTAGGTTCTACTATTGTTACCACCCAACTAGGATCAATAGATATTTTTCTTTCTGCAGATAGAGGCATGAAAGGATAATACTGAACACTATACTTAGTTTCGGGTTCTTCTTGACCTTCTGTTAACATTACAGGGGCTTCAATTAACTTACAACAGTAAGCATTCTCAAGAACTATAAAGATGGGTTTATCATTTTCATCTACAAGTTCTTTTACATCAGCAATAACTTCCTCGTTAGACTTTAATAGAACTAGTTTGATAGACATCAGAATTTCTTTGGATGGGTAATGACATCGCCATGAATCTCACCAATATCATCGATATGAGTATGATCTATAGCATCAATATGATCTACATGATCTATATGTTCAATGTGACCATGATCTATAGTGATATGTAATCCCTCATTAGCCATTTTCTCAAGGGATTTTGCGATTCTTTCCAGAAGCACAGTCTCATTCATGTCATCATTATATATTTGTGAAGCGAATGGATGGTATCGCACCATCGTTTACTGGTTGGAAACCAGTCGTAATACTTTTATACTACACTCGCAAGTGGGAGGTTGGGATTCTGTATTACCAACAAAGAACGGGCATTACTACAGTAGTAAATTTTACGTCCTTGCCTGAGACCCGACTGGTAAGTCGATTCACCTCTCGGTGCAGCACCACCTGTGTCTCATCACCTTATCCAGCTATATGCCAGAAAGATTATTCAGTCACTCCCTTGTCAAGGGCGTCCCCTCGACAAACTTATTATAACGGATCAGGGTCTACCTGTCAACCCCCTTGTAGGAAATATTTCCAGCAATCATACAACGTCCTGACACCTTGGAATCTGGCACCTCATGAGACTGATGACCACCAAACAAAATTAATCTACCTTCTGTCACCTGAATCTCCTGACCCTCTATGACTAAGGGAGAGCTGCCTTCTGGGGCAGAAATATAATATCCAAAAGATAAACTGTAAGGAAAATGGTTATGGAGTACTGTGCCTCCACCCTCATCATACATCATGCCCCAATAATCTGTTATCTTAAATCTCTTAGTCTCTTCTGGACTCTCATTATATGCAGAGTTAGTGTACCTAGAGAATTGTTCAACAGCATCTACAAGTACACTCTCTATCCAATCAAATAATATTTCATGAGCTTTAAGATCTCTATCAGTACCTGTGTAAAATTTTGTCTTACGAGCTCCACCATTAACTTTGGTCTGGGCAGTACTATCAACCCAATTCAAAAGTATACCTTCAATCTGTGCATGATAGGGGCACTCATATACTAATGGATCAAATGGTGCAGTTAAACCAGGCAGATTATTATAATTGATTTGATTAGGTTTCAACCCAAAATGTCTACTCATTAATTTTAATCCATTTGTTAGGATTGGTCAGGCAGAAATTACCAGCCTCCTTCCTAGTAGTTATCAATATATCATAAGATATAGAATATCTATTAGTTAATCCACGATATTCCTTGACTTCATGGTGTAAAGATGAAGGAAAGATTAAGAGTCTATTCTGTTTTGCCTTATAATTCTTTGTCTTTACGTTATATTCTGTCCTACTGCAATGAAATATTGGCAAAGATGTTAGGGTATTTGGTTCAGGCGTATGAACAACTAAGTTTCCTGTGTCATTATCATCTTCAGTTCTAACATAGAATACAGCACTGAAGTGTGACTGTGAATGTGCATGAAATCCTATACCACCAGCATTAACACAGACGGCAGGCCATGATTGTGGTATGTATATATCAGAGCCTGGATGAACATCAGTTGGATCTAGTGTTGCACCCAATTCCTTTACATACTTTTTAAGATGTATTGCTAACTGATCTGTTACCCATTTAAACTCTGGTTTAGATGCTATCTGAGAATCACCTAATATTTCTCCCGTAAAACTAGGAGCAAACCCAAGGTGTTGTATATTCTTCTGATAGAACTTATCAACATATTCAACCATACCACGATGAACCTCATCAGTAGGTTCTAGATCTGCATGATATACGGTAGTAGGAAACAGAGCATCAATCATCCATATATTATAACATAAAAAAGAGGGGCGTAAACCCCTCTCAATAAATACTTACCTCTAATCTGCCACTTAGAGGAAGTCTTTACGGGCATGGTGCTCAGGAACCACTTTACCTAGATCGACAGTCAGAAGTCCATCCTCAAAGGTCACTGACCTCACTTCTGTTTCGTCTGATAAAGTCCATGATCTCGTAAAGTTTCTTTGAGCGACACCTCTATGGGCATAGTCACTCTCATCCTTTTCCTCTTTTTTGCCTTCAACAACTAGTTTACCATACTCTGTATAGACATTCACTTCGGACTTTTTAAATCCAGCGAGGGCAATCTCTAGTCTTGATTCGACATTATTAATATTGATTAGATTGTAGGGTGGATAATTCTGTTGTTGATGACCGTTAAAGAACGTGTCAAAATACGTATCCAGTCCAATGCTGTTCTTTGTGATTTGATCCATCAACTGTGGCAAATCTGCAGCATGATACCTTGTTAGGCTGTTCATAGTAGCTCCTTGTTAAGCGAGTTTGTGTTTTGTGATCCCCGAAGGCAATCACCTTTATTTAACACAATACTACCACTTCTCAACTACTAACTCTATAGTGTTGTCAACACTTTTTTGTTCGGACACTACGCTATAACCTTTCTCTTGTACGGTTTGCATCACCGTTTCTCTAGCATATGATTGTGTAACTTTCTCAAGAAATCTTTCAATAGGAATTTTCTCATCCCAAGAATCTCTCTCAGCAACTAACTCAAGTGTACCATCCTGAGATCTTTTAAATCCCACATATCGAGTTATACCAACTTCAACTTTAACCTGTTCATGCATGTGATCTACTGGATTCTCCAATAGAACATCCTCTAAGGCTGCATAATTCAATGCATTTAATGCCTTTACCAGAAGATCCTTATTCTTTAATTTCGTTTTTATTGTACTGAAGTGTGACATTTTCTTTTTGATAGTATTCTGGTTTATGCTTACGTTCAGAAATCTCACCTAAGGCTTGTTCTATCTCTTTAGTAAGTCTCTCACAAGAATCACCTTCTACACCTTGTACTTCCTCATGTACTGTGCCGTCTTGACGTATTTTATAAACTATTCTATGCACCTGACTTTACGAATGAACTTGGCGATGATTGAACTGCTTTCTTTTTCTTACCAATATTATATTTGGTCTCAAGTGTCCAGTCACCCTTATCCTTATAGGACAAGACTTTGATTTGGTTAAGTGGGGCAACATCTTGTATCATCTCTGGTGTCATTATAGTTATAAGACCCCAATCAGAAAGTAACGTAATGATACGATTCCTTCTTTGCACATCATTCTGAGAAAGATTGGCAGACTTCCCATCTAATGCAAATAGTTCTTTGAAATGAACAATATAATATCTTCCCTGCTTATGCAGTATATGACATGATTGATATATCTTCTTCTCTTTACGGGATGCTACCCCAATTCTTGTGAGAGTCTCTCTTACCTTGAGAAAATCATCAGGTTCATTCAATGTAACTTCAATCATCTGATCTTGTGACCATGCGATCTCAGGTTCTGTAAACCCAGTCATGCTGTACCTCCAACGTCAAGTTTCGCTTTAATGTAATCCAATTGCTCTTTAGTAAGAATTTTCAATGCTTGGATTGCTTTCTCATTACTATAACCATAGTATGATTTGACAACATCAAGGTTCTTGATCTTATCCTTTCGGAGCCAGGGCGAGAATCTCTTCTTTTTCCTGAGACTATTTAGATAAAACGAATATTGCATGTCCTTATCCAATTGATGATGGAGGTTCATCTCATTGGCGAACATAATACAATCAATATGCGCTGAACAACATTTGTTCACAATGAAGGCAGGATACTTCTTGCACGCTTCTGGATCCTCTTCCGAGAGATCCTTCTTAGTCAAGTATATCGAGTCTAGATAATCTTTTAGTTCTGGCATTTTTACGATTGTATTGGAGGTTACCTAATTGTCTTTCAAGTTCATATTCAATAGTGCGTAGGTTACCAACTAGGTAATCTTCCCACTCATTATCTTTGAACAAATCATGTAGATGTGCTACATGTTCCAAAGCAAACATTAATTTAGTTTGGTCATTCATTCTCATTGTGTAAGTTCAGTAATTTTATCACGCCAATACTGGCGATCATCATCAGTAATCCAAGGATTATGCTTCTGGACATGTGCATGTTTAAGCCAATCATCTTTAGTCCAATGTTTTTTAGGGCCCAGATGATCTTTTAATCCCATCCTCTTTTACTTTTCCAGTCAGCATACATTCTACCATACATCATACCTTCGTGCGACCTTATTGGATCACCCTTAAGGATTTCTTTCTCTCTATCAGTGAGATTTTTTGCCTCATTAAGATATTGTGATTCCCAATTGGGAATATCTTTAATGTATTCTTTCATAATGAATTTATTACTTGAGGTAATAGTTGATGTTCTGCCTGTTGTATGGCTCTGGTAACAGTTTCAACAGTATCGCCTGGCAGAATGGGTACTTCCTGTTGTTTTATTATTGTACCAGAATCTAGTTCTTCTGTCACCCAATGGACGGTACATCCTGTTACTTCTTCACCTGCTTCCAGTGCCTGTTCTACGGCATGTAACCCTTTAAATTTAGGCAACAATGAAGGATGAATATTTATACACCTACCTGCAAATGCATCACAGAACTCTTTAGATACTATTCTCATCCATCCTGCCATGACTATAAGATCCACATCCATGGCCTTAAACGTTCTTATAATTAAATCTTCTTGTTTACTGGCTATACGAATGGATGGAACTTTCAATCTTCTCGCTCTTTGTTCTGCACCACATTTCTTTTTGTTGTATATCATTAATACAACCTCATGGCCAGGGCATGAGTGAACTATATTTTCAAAGTTAGTTCCCTCACCAGAACACATGATACCTAATCTCATAGAACTTCTCCTATTTGAAGTCCATAATCAACATCAGGTGGAACTATTAATACATAACCAATACCTAGATTGAATACTCTTTTCATTTCTTCTGGTGGAATCTCACCAGCAAGCATGATCTTACTAAACACTTCTGGCATATTCCAAGAATTATAATCTATGTGTGCTTTCAATCCTTCAGGTATAATTCTATTAATATTCTCTTCTAACCCACCACCAGTGATATGTGCCATACCAACAATAGGTATCTCATCTAACAATTCCTCTACTTGTTTTGCATAGATTGTAGTAGGTGTAAGTAACTCAGGCATATCACTATACTTTATCTTCTGTCTCCATATAAGTTCATTGATCATACTGTACCCATTACTATGCACTCCACTACTAGGTAAACCAATTATCTTATCACCCTTCTTAATAAGACTACCATCTATAATCTCATTCTTCTCTACAATACCTGTACAGAATCCTGCTAAATCAAGATCATCATCATATGTTGGTGGTGGTGCAGGTCTAGGATGTTCAGCAGTTTCTCCACCTAATAGATCCATTCCTGATAATTCACATCCCTTAAGAATGCCTTCCATAATCTCATCTATGATAGGAGATATCTTACCAGTAGAAATATAATCAAGAAAGTATAAAGGTTTAGCACCACATGTGATCACATCGTTGACACACATGGCAACGAGATCAATACCTATAGTAGTAAATTCTCTATGGATCTTTGCAATATTAATTTTAGTCCCAACACCATCAGCACCAGACACTAAAACAGGTTCCTCATAACCTGAAGGAACCTTAAACATACCATTGAATCCACCGATGGCAGGTGCTTTTAATTTTAGTCTGTCTACGAAAGCATTACCTGCCTCTATATCTACAGCATATTTCATCGTATTATATCAATCTCATCTGGGTTAGTATTCCATGTCTCCAACTTAGTTCTTAATCTTCCTTCTTCTTTAAGGTTCTCAAATCTACGAACAGCTTTCTTTTTCCACCAAGAAATTATTTCATCAACTGAAAATCTATCATAGTTTTCAGCCTTAACAAGAGTCTCTTGTTCTCCAAGTATAACTTCCCTAGTATTTTTGAAGCCATAGGTGGACATATAGAAACGTTTTTGTTCTGTTAAATTCTTGGCGGCTAGTATAGCATCATTGAAATCCATCAACTTAGTTTCATCTTCTAAAGATTTCTTGATAATAGATATCATCTTTGTTTGTATTTTTAATTTCCTACTAGAGGCATCTTCCTTAACCAAACACTTATCATTATTTCTGGCAGTGAACCACTTGTTTAAGTCCTTGAAAATATTATCGTGAAGTAGAGGAGTAAAATTACTAACAGTCAATCCTTTATACCTCATATAAGGTTTCAATCCATCATACTGTGATGATGATTTAGTAGACCCATATAAAGATGTAGTTTCAAATAAACAAATATCTGAATTATACTTAGCATTTAATTGTTCTCTTGCTGTATGTGAACAACATAACATCGCTAGAAGTTTACCACCGAGGTAGTTAAAACCGAACGGTTGAGTAGGAACAATAATGAATCCCATGATTGCATGGCGGTTAAACCGACCCAATTCAGGTACATTACCCAACCAATCATTCCTTGGTTTAGAATTTATGGTGGGAGAACCGAACCGTACAAACCCTATAGTCTTATCGGTATTGGTTTCCTTGACAATCCACTTCAATGATTTGCCAGGAATCGAACTCTCAATCGCATGAGAAGTAGTAACTTCTAATCTCTCATTAAAATACTCATTACTAAATCCATCCTTATCTCCAGCAGTATAGATCCTGATATCCATATCTTCTGGATGCATATCAAAATCTGTGAACAAATCATCCTCGGGCCCAAACCCAGGCAAAGCGACAGGTTGATTCGCTATCCTGTCTAACTTGACGGTACGCAAATATTCATCGATCCTTCCAGTGTTAGCGAAGTAATCAATGAATTTATCTGCTGCGTAATTAGCATCAGATGGTGATAGTTGCATCAATCAATCCTCTGTGGGGAACCAGTAGAACGCCACATAATAATATCATCTTGATCTAGATATTGAACTGGTGGTTCTTCTTCCCACATATCTGGTGATTGCATATGTCCTTTATGTCTTGGAAATCCAAAATCAATAATGATAGGAGCATCCAATACATTATCAATACTTTCCGCCATTCTACGGAAACCAGTTCCAACTAAAACCTGTCCAGCACATACTGCTACAGTGCATGTTCCCCAGAAGATATAGTACCATCTAGATTTAACTTGTGCTCTGAGTTTTCTTTTGTCTTTAGTCACTCCATTAACTCCATAATTGCATAATAAACATAGATCAGTGATGCAATACCATTAAGCATTAATAGTATTCCCAGAAATCCAAAGCAGTCCAGTCTAAACGGGGCGTACTTCTTCTTCGACACTAATCAATTCCTCCAATTTAACAAGGCTGAGAAGTTCAATACCTTGAGACTTCATAAACTCTACAGCTCCATCTTGACGATCAACTATAGTTACAACCCTATTAACATTATACTGCATATCTCTTAAAACATCAACAGCCTTCATTGCAGATTCACCTGTCGTGGTTACATCCTCCAATACAGTTATAGTAGTTCCGATAGGAGGCAAAGGCCCCTCAACCTGAGAAGCAGTTCCATGACCTTTAGGTTCCTTACGAATTATTAAACCTGCACCTTTCCCAATTAAAGTAACACCTGACACTAAAGGATCAGCACCAAGAGTAAGTCCAGCTACACAAGGAGTATCAATATGTTCTAGCATCATCTCAGATACTAATTGTAAACCTTTACCTGTAAGAATAACTGGTTTACAGTTCACATAATGATCACTCTCTTTACCAGAGGAAAGTTTAATCCTACCATAACGATAAGCATACTTCTTTAAAATACTAATCAGTTCTTGTTTCATTTGAATTCACACTCCACCATAATTTCAGTAAGACACGCAAGTAGATTTATCTCTTGGTCAGCCACGAACGCAATCTGGTACTGATACTTAGCAAGAATGAGAACAGCAGCAGCAATGCTAGGCCCTTCAAGGGATGTAAGAAGAGCATCGTAAATGCGACGCAAAAGTACAGCAGGATCATTGTCCAGATTATTGACACACCATTTACGTACTTCTGGAAACTTCTTCTCTTTGAGGTTTTTAACGAGATCATTTATGTTAACATCCGAAAAACTAGCAAGGATAGATGAATCTATCTTACCACCAACAGCATGTCTTTGACATTCATTTAAGACTCTTCTCCAATCTGGGAAGTGCTTATTGATGAGTTCTGCGAGGACTTTCTTATCAGTTTCAACCCGCTCGATGTCCAAGATGGATACAAGTCGTTTGAAGAAGGCACCTGCAATTTGTGGTTTGTCTTTTCTTGATATTCCAAACTCGATGACGGAGCATCTCGAATGGAGGGGCTCAATGATCCTGTTCTTGAAATTACATGTGAAGATAAACCTACAATTCTTGTAGAAGGATTCGATATTGGCTCTGAGGAGGAGTTGAACATCGTGAGTTGTATTATCGGCCTCATCTATAATTATAACCTTATGTTTGGCATCACCATCCATAAGAGATACTGTAGCAGCAAAGTTCTTTGCCTGATTTCTAACAGTATCTAAGAACCTACCTTCATCGGATCCATTAATAACATAATAATCACAACCCAATTCCTCACACAATGCTTTCGCAACTGTGGTCTTACCTATGCCTGGCGGGCCTGATAGTAATAGATTTGGGATCTCACCTGTTGCTAAGAAGTCCTTAAAAGTCTTCTTAGTAGCCTCTGGGAGTATACAGTCATCAATAGTCTTGGGTCGATATTTCTCAACCCATATAAATTCATCCTTCACGTTTAGGTTCCCTCAGCATCATGAATGGTTTAATCAACTCTAACAAATCCTCAACAGTACGTTTTGATTCCATTTGTGCAACAGCATCTTCCCAATCAGCATAAGTACTTTCTGGGTTGATGTTCGCCATCAAATTAATCTGTGCGATTTGTTTAAGAGTAGTTTCATCCATCTTGCTGACAGTATACTCAGTATACTCCCTAATAAAATCTTCTCTAGTAACATGTTCCATTAGTTAAATCTCCTTTCGTAAGCAATAGCAATACAACCAACCAATAGACCTATAAAAACAAAATCTAACATTGGGGTATCGGAAGTCAAATTCATTAGATCAATCCTCCCATGTTACATCTGGTTCAAGTGCTATGTAGTATGTAAGATCATACTCAGATGACTTGAATTCAGATAACAACTTCTTAGATATCTTAACCTCATATGTGCCAGGCACAATCTTGATGTTTTCCACCTTGAAATGTAATCCAAAAGTCTTAGTTGTTTCACCAACAACAATAGAAAAATCATTAGAAGTATCATTCTTACGATCAGATACCACCATCTTAATCTCCTTACCATTACCCACTACAGACAAATCGGTAAGATGATAAACCCCAGCAGCCTTAAGTAGTCTGTCAAGTTGAGCACTTCGCAATGTAAACTCAACATCAACTGATGGAAGAGTAATTGATTTCTCAGGAGGAGAAACAATAACACTAGGATCAGCAAAGAAATACTTTGACCTTTGTTTTCCCTCTTTAATATTAACAAAACTTTGGCCTGTAAAGTTCAGTTCTGGTTCTTGAAATAATCCAAGAGAATTTAAGAACTGACTAAGATCATATACACCAAACTCCTGTGGGAAATCCTCATCTATATTTGCTTCTGCAAGGATATTCTTCATAACAGAGATAGTTCTCAGTTGATTTCCTTGTTTAAATAGAATCGATTGATTAATAGTAGCAAAGTTCTTGAGTAGATTAATAGTTCTATCGGACAGTTTCATGGGAGTTTTAGTTTGCATCATGTAGGCCAGCGAAGTGGTATAATAGTGTACAATAATGGATTGCTTTCAAAATGTCAACTTTTGATTTTCCATCCTTTTTGCCGAACCTCGAAAGGTATTTGATGGCATTGGATCGGCAAAATGCTTCAGCATCTCCAATACCCTGTATAAGATCTAATGTTTGGATTCCATCAGTGCTAGTATAGTGCGAACCATAGGTAGTTGCAATATAATTCTTGGCTTCATCTAACATAATGTCTTCTCTATATTTGTAGAAGACTCTATCAAAATCACCATCTGGTCTTACACCAGTATTGGAATCTTTTTGTGGAACCAATTCTCTAGTCATAGGATCTTGACCATGTGTTCTCCTATAGACAGTCTTTCCACCATCAGGAGATTCATAGATCCACTTACGATTTTCCTCATCAATTCCTGGCATCATTTCATCCTCATAATTAGTAAAATGGTGTGCAGCTCGATCATCAACATCAGCAAGTTCAACATTAGGAGGCCATGGACTACCAGGCGTCCACTCAAATCCACCACTCTTTTCTATCCAATCTAACTGTTTATCTTCATCACTCCATCTTCCTTTTGATTTATCCATAATAGGGTAGTCCTCATCAAATGTTCCATCTAATATTGAAGCAGCTAGTGCCCATGCATTAACCATATTCAAATAGGAAATCGTTTACAAGTGATTCCGCTTTTTCTTTTCCAAATACACCAGTAAGATATCCTCCTACAGGATCGAGTTTGGTCATGTACTTATCGAAATCGGAATAGACAGAAGTGTCTAAACCTTTTGGCATACCACATTCTACCATAGTTTTATAGGCAGTCAAGTACTTTTTAAACATATCAAGATGATCATCCACTTCATCTGCCTTGCAATACTGAATGTAAATATTTTCTGAGAAATGATTTCCAGGCTCAAAGAACCTATAGTCACCTTTTCCCTTAGGCAATCCTTCAACACCAAAAAAGAAATTCTCTGTAGGATGTTGAAAGTCAAAAACAATGATGACCTTCTTCTCAGTAAATCCCATAAGATCCATTCCAAAACAAGGCAACCTTCCTGTAGGAACATCAGCATCCGTCTTAGGATAGATTATATTATTATAGATGTTGGATCTTTTACTCCAAATATCTACTGCTCGAGACTTAATGAACCAGTCATTCTTAAAGATATCTGCCTTTAAACTGGTTCCTTTAGATTCCCACTCTGCCCATGTTGAGTCATGGGCTAGATCAGGAAAGGTCTCAAACAGAAGGGACTTGTAGTTCTTCCATAGATTCTCCATTTTCTCCTCCGAAGTTTACATCAGCATCTACCTTGTCATACAAATCAAGAAAGGCCTGTTTGGTTTCATCATCAAAACGATTCACACAAACTTGAATTGCTTTCTCTTTATTCTTCCAGATAGCATATGCCTTTACGATATGGACAAGACGGCGTGTACTAATAACTTCTTCTACACCACCATCATAGAATGTCTTTCTTATTATATCACCCCAGTCAACTAATTTCTTACAGAAACCAGCATCTTCACACAAAAGGTTTAATATCTTCTCTTCTGTTTTTGGATTTGGATAGGACTGTTCAAATGTTACAGGGAATCTTTCTAAGAATGCTTCGTTGAGCACGTTAGTTCCAATGAATCGCCCGTCGTCGGATCCTTTACCTTTAGTGTTAGCTGTGGCAATGACGTTGAATCCTTTAGATGGTCTAACGAATCGTCCGATTTTTTTGAGGAAGACACCATTTCCTTCAAGTATGCTCTGGAGACAGAGAATCTTATTAGAGGCAAGGTCGATTTCATCAAGGAGCAAGATAGCACCTCGTTCGAGGGCTTCGATGACTGGGCCGTTATGCCAGACTGTGGAGCCATCAACAAGACGGAAACCACCAATAAGATCATCTTCATCTGTTTCAATAGTAATGTTTACACGAACAACTTCACGTTTTAACTGGGCGCAGGCTTGTTCAACTCCAAATGTTTTTCCATTACCTGATAGACCTGTAATGAATGTAGGATAGAATTGTTTCGATTGAATTATCTTTTTAACATCAGTAAAGTTTCCAAACTTGACAAAGTTCTCATCTACATCTGGAACTAAATTCTGTTCCACAAAAGGTACTGCTGATGGAGCTTTGAAATTCTTTTCTAACTTCTCTTTAACTGTTAGATTCCACTTGCCAATGCCTTTCTTAAAACCTTTAAGGTACTTGGTGACAGTTTGATATCCTACGTCGTTCTGGGCGCAGTAGGCTTTCACATGTGCAGATGTGATTTTGTCACCATATAGATCTCTAAGAGAGTTGATGAGAGATTCGGGATTCACTTTAGCTTCAAAAGGCATTTTGTTCATTCTGTTGTATGTATACATTATAGTATTAAAAAACCCCCTATGTAAGGGGGTGTGTGCCACTAATCTAACTGTCTATGCAATGTATTCCATAAACTCTGATAGGACTTTTTTATTCATCTTCTTAGAGTTAAGTGACTTCTTGAAAGCAGATTTGATCTGTGCTTTAGTTGCATCTTCATTTACTTCAAACTCAGTATCATTATTCAATGCTGATGAAGACAATCCAAAGTAAGCATGGTATCCAACATCAGTCAACTTACAAGATTTATTTTTCTTCCAATCGGATGTCATAGTTTGGAATTTTTCAAAGTCCCAGTCAAGGTACTTACGAATGAAACTAGTAGCATTCCTCTTTTCCAATACCCTTATGCCAAGGAAATTAACATTAGGGAATCTTCCTCTAAGTTGATTCAATAAAGCAGAAGTTAATTCATGATATTCAGACTTACAGAAATAAGTCTTACCAGTCTTCCTGTCACGAATATAAGTGTGACCATTAGTTGATGATCTTTGTCCTAGATAATCCTCATCCCCATCATGACGAGCCTTAATTAACTTACTGAATTTTAAAGGATGTGCTTCTCCATCTGTAAGAGTAATGCATTGAATCTTTTGAACATTCTGTTTCTTTTGGAACAATGGAATTAATTGATTCAATGAAACCAGTGCCTCATTAAGAGGTGTTCCTGATAGAGATAATCTACGAGGATACTGATAATAAACTTGGCAATCCCATCTTCTAGTAGCAGTAAGAGCAGCAGTTAATCTCCAGATATTCAACATCTGTTTTTCAAATTCTGATTTCTTACAATCACTAGAAAGAAACTCAACCATTGAGAACATGTTGTCAACAATAGCATATCCATCCTTCTGTTCATGATGTTCTGGAAGGGATCTATTTCTATATCCATACTCATTAATGTAGTCCTCATAATTCCACTCATTAGTAAAGGCAAATACTTGGAAAGGGATATTAACTTTCTTACAGAACCATATTAAGTTAAACAATTGCTTAATAGTATCTTTTAAAACATATGACATAGATCCAGACCAGTCAAGAACAAAGATCAAGCCATGGTTTTTACCATCAGGTATAGTAGTAATCTTTCTGAATAGATCTTCATTATACTTATAAGTATGAAGTTTATTACAATCTATAACACCAGTCTTGGCAATAGTAGCACGTGAATATGCGTCTGCTGATTTACGGCATTCAAACTCCTTTACAAGATAACTAACTTCTTTCTGTGCAGTTCTTCTGAATAGTCTGTATTCATTATCTACAGGTTCAAATATATCTTTACATGTATCTGAATTTTCATCCCAATTTTTTTGGCATTTGATCCAATGATCTTGAAGATACTCATGAACATCAGCATTACTAGCAACTAATGTATCAAGATTTAATTTAGGTATCTCAATATACTCTGGATCATAATAGGAATGTTTATCAGAAGACTTAGTAAGATTTTTTAGATTCTCTTCAAGAGCTTTATCAGTCTGTGCTTCCATCTCATGATGTTCGCCACCAACAGTCTGATCATCATAATCAAGATCCTCAAAATCTAAATCATCTTCTTCAGACTTTTCACTCTTGCCACTATCACCTTCCATTTCCATATCAGTATCTTCTTCATCAGTATCTTCAGTCTTAGAATCCACTGGAATCTGTTGAAGATTTCCACTCTCATTACCACCACTACTCATAGGCACTTGAGTCTTCTCAAGATCATCCATCTTATCCTTAAGAAACTTAGTCAGTTCTAAAGATAAGTTAAGAACATCTTCAAAAGTTTCTGTTCTAGTTGCTTTCTCTACAAATATCTTTTCATCATCTTCAAAGTCAATATCAACGAAATTACCAATCTTAAAGTGAAGATTAATTCTATCAGCTAAATTGATCTCCTCTTGATCCTTATCATCAATCTCAAAGAAATCTTGTTCCGCTAGTTGTGAATATCCATTATAGAATGTCTTACCTAAGCCTGGATATTTCTTCTTCATAAACTTTTCAATTCTAACATCCTCGAAAACATTAACAAAGGACATTGGAATTTCTGGAAATTCTTTCGTCCAGTTATCTGCTGGAGTGAATAGTGCGTGTCCAACTTCATGACCCACCAGTAGGTCGTATACGGTTCCAGAAGCCTTCTCCCACATTGGTAAGGTCAATACCCTCTTTTCTACGTCAAACGATGCTGTGGGGACTGGGCGATTCTCTATGATGAGATCTTCAGTCGCAAGTAGTTTAGCGAGTTGTCCTTTAACTTCGTAGTTGACCTGTGTGAGCATTTCGTTTCTTGTCTATGTACATATAATAGTACATATCAGGACAGTTTCAACGAACAGTGTGCAGCTTTCTCAACTGTCTACTGTGAATATTTTACCCTAGAAAAACCATTCATCTTTTCAAACGTAATCAAATTATCCAATCTATCAGTTAATTCATCCACCTTATGAGAGATCATAAAGATATAAGCATCCTTTATAACATACTTAATAATCTTAGTGAACTCATCTGTGCCATTACTATCCAATGAACTGTCAAAGATCTCATCAAGGATCAATATATTTGTACTAGAAGAGTTCTTCAACTTAGCAATATCTCTCCAAGTAAACAGAATAGCAAGATCAATTCGCATTTTTTCACCCTCAGAGAAGGACTCGTAGCTGAACTTCTCGTGAATAGGAGACTTGATCTTCTCGTTGAACTGTTCATCAAAGGTAAAATTGATATAGAAATCCATCATCTGAAGATAGTGGTTAATCTTCTGATTCATTATAGGCAAATACCTTCTTATGATCTTCGCCTTGACACCACTATCCTTCATCATGGAGTTAGCAAACTCCAAGTAATCAATGTCTTCAGTGTGATCGGCCTTAGTTTTTTCTACAGATACTAAATCATTTTTTAAACCCTTGAGGGTAGCTCTTTCAGTATTTCGATTTGCAATTTGTTCGGTAATGTCTTGAACTTCCTGTTCATGATAGTTGATTTGACGTTGGTACTCAGAAATTTTAAAATTGTTTGTTGAAATGTCATTCGTTAACTTAGTGATCTGCTTGGAGACATCTATAAATCTGGCCTCTTTTTTCTGTTCTTCGTTTATAGACTTTTGAAGATCTTTGTAAGCGGAGTTAATCTCCTTTACTTTCACTTCGATATCACCGATCTTATTTAGCCTAAAGTCTTCCTCAATATCCTGTTCACAAGTAGGGCATGATACATTATCCTTGAAGAACCTATGTTCATCGGTAATAATCTTAATCTTCTGTTCTAATTTACCCCTAATTGTGTTCATCTTCCGTAATGAAGATGTAGCATTAGATATAGATTCTAATTCTGGTTGGTGTTTAGTCTTAATAATATTATCATACTTACTATTATCTCCTATCAACGTAGAGGTATCATCCAATAAAGTTGATATCTTATCCTTCATCTCTTTAATTCTCTTCTTGCCACTCTTATCCAAATCAGCAATGAAGTTTTTCTGCATCTCAATCTTCTCTTCTATCAATTCCTTCTTGATAGTAAGTTCCTTTATCTCAGTAGTTGATCTACTAATCTTCTCTCTAAGTATCTTTGCCATACCTGAGAAGATTTTAATGTCCAGCACATCCTCTACAATCTCTCTACGGTGAGTATTGTTCAACTGCATAAAGGGTACAAACGTTGCCGAACCCAATATGGTTGTCTGTGTGAAGGATTTATAGTTTAACCTTAATATACTGTCTTCTAGGTGCGCCTGTTGATCATTGGCGTTCGCAAACTGATCTTGTTTCTTACCATCAATATAGACCTCAAACAAGGTAGGCTTCATACCTCTTACAATGGTATAGACCTTACCGTTTGCCTCAAATTCTATCCGTACTTCACATGCTTTGTCATTAACTGTATTAATTAACTGCGACTTCTTGATCTTACGAAAAGGCTTGTTATATAAAACAAAAGTAAGAGCGTCCAAAATAGTAGACTTACCTGCTCCATTCGCACCAACTATTAAATTTGTAGGGGATTTCTGAAAACTAACAATAATAAATTGATTGCCAGTCGATAGAAAGTTACGCCACCGTATCGTCCTGAATGTTATCATAATCTTTAGGCGGTATCACAATATCGTCAGGAGTAATGATGACATACTTATACTTGTTTTTGTGGCATGTTTCTACAGCTAGTGTATCATCAATTTCAACAACTGTCAAGGAAGTCTCTTCATTAGCTTCTAAAAGTCCAGCATATCTTGTAGCATCGTCTTCCTGTTGAAAAAGATATAATGCTTTCTGACCAGCATCATTAGTGACAGCATAAGCACCTTCACCTTCCTTTCCAGCAAGCGACAAGATATACATCACTCAACCTCGCAAGCTTCCAAGTATACTTCTCTGAGTAGGTTTTTAACTCTATCTTTTTTCAAATCAAAATCGGATTCCTCTATGTATTTATTAAGAAGAGTTAGGGTATCTTCAACACTCTCTCCATCAAGATCCACCTCTAGATCATTGATCTCCGTATTCTCAACAACTTTTAAATCTATAATACCAGCCTTCAAGAGTTTGTCAAGGAACTTATCATATTCTAATTGGCTTGTTCTCTTCTTTACAAATAATTTTACTATCTTATTCTCGTATAGATGTGCCTTGAATGTTGCGGCTGGAGTGTCATCATAATATATCTTCTCAAATATACTATAAGGATTTTCTACAAACTCAATCTCCAGTGTCTCTGTATCTAAGATACTAAATCCTCTCTTATCTCCACAGTCATTCCAATACATCTGATAGGGATTACCTAAGTAAAATGTTTGCCCATCATTACTTCTAGTATGATAATGTCCTGAGAATACAGTGTCAAACTTAGATATAATTTCCTTGTCGATTCCTCCTTGTTGAGTCATGCCAGGATATAATTCAAATCCATGTAACTCTAGGTGACCAAAAGCAATCTTAGATTTCGTGGCCTCAATACCAGATTTAGTTTGTTCAATATTGTCTTCACAGATCCAAGGGAGCATGAAGGCTTTGAATCCGTTAATATCATATTCTCCAGGCTCAGATATAGGGATAAGGTTATCGTAACTAAGTAGAAGAGAATCAATAGAGTTAATCTTATTGGTATTCTTATAATAAACATCATGATTACCTACAAGTTGCCAGACTTTTACGCCTAAATTTTTGAACTTATCATATACATGTTCCTTTGCCCAATCAAGTGACCAGTAATCAATATTCTTTCTATTGTCAAAGGCATCTCCCATATGGATGCAATACTCTATCCCTCTCTTCTCCAGTTCAGGAAAAAAGATATCATCATAAAATTTCTGAAAGAAATTATGAAAGACTTTACTACCTCTTCGTCCTCCGAAGTGGGTGTCAGTTATAATTGCAATCTTCATTTCTTAGTTGTATTACTACGTGTACGATTAATAATACTAATAAATTTATCACCAGCAAAGTGGCCACCTAAACATACATCTATCTCATCACCATCTTTCCAGTTGGTTTCACCATTCATTTTGGTGTGTGTCATTGCTAATTGAATCTTATCAATGACTTCTTGAGTTAGTCTCATTGATTCATCTTTGTTTGAACTGCCTCTTTTATTGAATTGTAATCACTAGAATTACCGTAAGTATCGTCCACATGCATAACTTCATCATAGCCTGACTTCTCAATGATTTTCTCACGGATCTCCATTTGTTTCTTCTCTTTCTGGATCCTCCGAAGAAATGCGTAGTGTATAATCTGGGTGAAGTAAGCAAAAGGGTTTGTAGATTTCTCTGGATTGAAGTTGTGTATGTATTGAACGCAGTTCTCAATCCCATCGGAAATCATATCCTCCCTAAACATATAATTGACAAAGTTTGGTTTGTATGATAAATGTGTGGCAATCTTAACAAAGCACTCACCAAGATAATTAGTGATTCTAGGCTTAGGATCACCCTTCTCTTCAGCTTCTTTAACATCAGCCTTATACTGCACAATAGCGTATAAGAACTCTTTATTATTGACGTAATGCTCAGATCTTTTTCTGGTGCGTGTTCCTTTTGCTGGCATTTTACATACTACCTCTTTAGTTGTTAATAGTGTACCATAAAATCAGTCGCTTGACAAGTTATAAAATTGTGTGTACAATAACTCTGCCAGGGTTCAAGGGGATACTATTCAGCTTTATTTGAACCTTTATTATTATAGATACCTTCAAGATACTGTCGGGCCTGATCAACAGAAATTATATATCCCATCTTCTTAGTTACTTTAATTTTCTCAGAAGAACCACCATTTAGATTAGAAAATATAAATTTTTGATAATATTGAACTACTTCGGAATCATCCTTAGCTTCTATTACTGTAATTACTTTATCCATAGGAATAACCATTATTCCTTCTGTAGGATTACTTCTCAACCAAGGCATCATTCTTAGACCTTCATGAGAACCATTCATATGAACTGTTTCTATTTCTACAGGATCACTTACAATTAAAACCGTGCGACCATTTTCTTCAGACGGCATTACCTCAGCGAAGATCTCTTCGCCAGATATCAATTTAATTGAACCATAGAATTCTTCGTCCATATTATTTTAACGTAACGTTAGATAGTTCATAATTAAAGTTCTCCTCATTGTATATTTTAACACGTTCTATTAAATGATTCAAGGTGTAATTCCTTTGGCCGTCTGAACTAATGTCATCAGCAATATCATATAATACTGCCATATTTTTACCTTTGGATTTACGGAGAACCCTACCTATAGACTGTAGGTTTCTTATTCTAGACTTGGACGGCGACGCAAACACGACGTTGTGAAGGTTTTTAATGTTAATTCCAGTTGAGAAGGTGCCGTAAGAGGCAACAATAATAGCATTTTTCTCCTGTTCGGTGATCGCTCTTACTTCTTCTCTCTCTTCTCCGTCTACTCCACCGTGTACAAAAAAGACTTTTCGTACATCATCTACCGAACTATTTATAGATTTATATAATATTTCGCCATGAGATTCTACTCTGCTATACAGTATTAAAGTATTACCATCAAGAGATAATGCTAAATTTTTTATAAAATTGTTTCTTTTTTCATGAGATATGATATAATTAATCTCTTCTTGGTAATCTTCAAATTTTATAGGCGGATGTTTTAATAAGATGATTCGGATATTTAATTTAGATAAATGTCCTTTCTCTATTAACTCATTCGTCTTTGTTACTTTATAGGATGGCCCAAACAAACCTTCTAGAACCCACTTGTGAGTCTGTGCTCCACTTAGAGTTCCAGTGAATCCATATCTATATTTGGTATCTCTAAGTTTAGACATGATACTAACTAAGGATTTAGATTTAAACTGATGGGCTTCATCTCCTACTATAACATCAAACTGACTAAACCATTTCCTATCCATCTTATAAATGGATTGCCATGTTGATATAGTTACTCTCTGAGGAGTACTTCTTTTTCTACCAGCATAAACACGATGACAGTATTTTTCGACATCCCAACCATACTCTATAAAATCCTTATACATCTGTTCTACAAGAGAGGTAGTAGGGACAACTAGTAGTATTCTTCTCTTTCTGCCCACATGGTAACGTGTAACAGCATAGATCATCAGGGACTTACCCGATCCAGTGGGAGATATAATTAATTTTCTATTGTATTTTAGTGCCTCATATACACCATCAATTTGATATTCTCTAGGTTTATGACTGGAGATTGCAGTCATATAGTCCTTTACACCCTCTCTTGATATCTCTTCATTCTGTTCAAAGGGTGTTCCATATACCTCATTGTTTATAAACTTAACTGAATATTCTGACTTCTTTGCCCAAGAAACTATCTTATCTAACAATCCTACATACACTTCTCCAGTGGCAGTAGAAAATAATCTCACCTTACCATCCCAATGTCTATTCCTATATTGAGGCATAAACTTGGCGCCTGGAACATCAAAGGTAAAGAAATCAGATAGTTCCTGTTGTATATGAGGTTCTGCATCTATTGTTAGATGAACCTCATTCTTTTTAGCGATATTAAGATCAGTCATAACCTCTCGTAAATCGTTGCCATTCAATGGCATTTTTGATTTGATACGTTCGATTCAATATAACTTTAAGGATACTCTCAAGATAATCCAACATTATCTGATAGTAATCTATCTTTGCAACACACTTTATAAGATCTTCATCTCCATCAAAATATATTCCTAAATCTGCCTTTAGAACTTTATGGTCAAAAGGCTTCTCCGCATATACCTCTGGTGATGCTTTACCTGAGTAATATTGCCACTTCTCTTTCTTTAAAACTTTATATCTAGTTTCCTGAGCTCTCTGAAGGGTTAAGATATTATTGTATATCTTATAATATTTTGCGTGTAATGCTGGTACTCTTGTTGATTCTGAATGAAGAAGTTCATTATCAATTACTGAGTCTTTATCCCAAAGGTCTTGTATAAATTCAAGGTTCATTACCTATTAAACTCTCCACATTAAAAATAGTATATTTAAAAGAAGCTGTCGCCATAATATAATTTATATCAGTTGCATCAGCTGTAAATGGTACTGGTGTAAGTGATACTGGGAACATGTCCGTAAAATGGACTTTAGCTACAGGGTTGAAACTACTATTATACACTAATAATGTTCCATCTGACGTATCTCCCAATGTTAAATCTTCTTGATTCTGTTGGTTAAGGGGTATAGCTTCCGCAAAAGACTCTGGAAAACCCAATGATCTCATCCATCTTTCTATCTGTAGATAGTTTTCTAGATTCTCATCAATGAAAAATTCAATATCTAAATCCCCATAACTCAGCTTATCGCCAGGTATTGGAATATCCTTCAAGTAAGAAGTCTGAATAGACACTCCTAGATTGATGTTTGGAATACTAACTGACTGAGAAAGGAAATCTACCTTGGGTGCTTTAACCAAACTAAACTTAAATCCTGCAGGCGATAGGAAATTCCTATTTGAAACTTGCCTGGAAAAGGCAGTAAAACTTCGTTCTGCCATGGGTTTTTACTTTTATTTATCTTGCAACTCAGGGGGATCACATTCTGGATTAATACTTTCTACCATTGTACCACCTATATCAGCACCTTGATCCATACCCATCATTGTAGCAGCTCCAGCAAGAACCCAACCAACGAAAGGGATCCCAGTGAGAGAAGGGGCCACAGCAGCACCAACACTAGCACCGACCATTCTACCTGTTCCTTTTCCTGATCCGATTGCTTCAATACATTCTTCTGACTTGCCACCTTTTGTGGTTTGAGTAACCAAATGTTGAGTCCCAAGTCTCGTTGCTGGATATGATTTCCTCTCTGTAACCGTGTTGTTACCCAGTCCCAGAAACCCACCTTTCTTCTTTATATCCCGTTCCACATGAGACATCTTAGGATCATGAGCACGATAATTAATCCTATAACCTTCCTTACCTGCTTCTACGTTATAGGAAGTATATGGCCCAACAGGCACATTTACTATTGGAAATTTTTGTTGTCTGGAGATTATACCAATCATCCCTATATGACTAAGACCTAATACGGTTCCAAGACTTATAGCTATCCATTTTGTATTCATCATCATAAAATGAGGCTTAGTATATATACACGTTTCCACAAAAAAAGAGACCCCCGAAGGAGTCTCTCTCTGAATATGTAACTGATATTACATAAGGTTTGAAACTTTAACTCGTCTGTAGTAGCGGTTAGAGTTTGAAAGTAGGCGTCCAAGACCTTGGTTAGAAACGTTACCCTCAGCGAATGGGTTAGCAACGATTCCATAACGAGTCTTAAAGCCAATTTTTGGTTGGAAGGTGTCCTGACCAACAGCACGAACCATCTGAAGAGGAACGTATGGGCAGTAGAACAGTCCAGCATCGTAAGGATTAGATCCTTTGTAACCAACAACGTAGTACTGATTAGCGTCATTGTTTGCAGCGAATGGATCGATGTAAACTTTGTACTTACCAGCCAATGTTCCAGCAAATGTATTGCCAGTGTCATCAACGTTAAGGTTAGCGTTCAATGCAGGTGTGTAATCAAGGATTCCAGCCATTGTAAGTGCAGAAGCAACGTCTGCAGAGCATAGGACAACGTTGCCCTTTCCTCTACGAGTTCTTTGTGCGATCTGGTTGGCATCTCTTTCTATCTGGAAGAGAAGTCCCTTGAATTTCTCAACTGACCAACGACCATTACTGTCGGTGTCTAAGTCGAATGTTCCAGCTGTTGCGGTGTTAATTGTTGCACCTTGCTCAGCAGACTTGTAGATAGTACGGATAACTTCACGGTTGATCTCAGCAAGTATCTCTGTTGAAAGGATATTTGCGAGTTCAGACTCGGCGTTTAATCCGTGAATGGCTTTCAAGTCTTGAGCCAATTCTAGTGAGTACTCAGCTTTGAGGGCTCTGGACTTCGCAGTCACAGTAACTTTCTCAATACTGAATGCCATTTCTTGGAAATGGTTAGAAGCACCGTCACCTAAAGCTTCGGAGTCTCCTGTCCTCATACCTTGACCTACATCATATGCAGATGTGGTAGCAGAGGCAACTGGGTTAAGAACGCCAGGGTTAGTACCAGACTGTGAAGTTGTACCGAAACCAGCAGCGGTGTCAGTCATTCCTCCAGTTAGGTTCTCTGCGCTGTTCTGTCCAGAGAATGCTGAATCTGGCTCATCGAATAGAGCTTCAGTTCCACTCTGATTCGTGTAGCGAGAACGCATTGCGAAAATCAGACCTGTAGGGCCGCTCATTGGCTGAACACCTGCAAGGTCATAAGCGACCAAGTTAGGCATTGCACGGCGGATAAGGCTGATCAATACGGGGTCGAAACCAGCAACAGGGCCAGCTTCTGCGGATGATCCACTAAATCCACCTGTTCCAGCAGAGTTAGTAGGTGAAGCTTCTCCTAAAAAGGACTGCTCTTCACGAAGCATTTGTTCTTGATTCTCAAGGAGAACAGCAGTAACATTACGTCTGTGTGAGTCCTTGATAGCTTCAGACCCTTCGTGGTCTAGAAGCGGCGCCCACTTTTCAGTGAGTGCTTGGTAATTGATGTTTTGTTGCATCGTTTTGTTGGGTTGTTTAACTAAAAATTAATCAGTTCCTATTTCATACGTCCAAGAGCTTCAAGGTAAGTCGCCATGGAACCAGTAGTTGGCTCAACATGTGCTGCTTCTTCCTTCAATTCTTGAGGTGCGCTCGTAGGAGAACTAGTCTTTCCTCCTTTGAAGTATGACTCCTTAAGAGTTTCTAGCTTTCCACGATAGGCTTCTTCACTTTCAAACTCAACACCTTCTGCAAGTGACTGTAGTTTTTCCTTTTGGGATACTGCAAGTCCTTCTGCAACGTTGTTGAAGACAGTCTGAGCTGTTGATTCACCAAGTTTTTGGTTAAGTGCAACGTTTCTTTCTATCTGCTCGTTAAGCTTGGTCTCCATTTCATCAAGTTTGTCTACCATATTCTCTAGTACATCATATTTATCTTCAGGTAATGATACATAATGTTCTTCAAAAAGCTGTTTCATGCCGTCTAAGAATGAGTCAGTCATTTCAGCCTTGATTCCTCTCTCGACTGCTAACTGATTTTCTTCTAACCACTCTTCTGCGACATATTCGAGATACGCATCGGTTCTCTCAGTGAGACCAACTTTAATTTCCTCAACTTCTTCGCTGAGTTTAGTAGCGTATTCTTCGTTTAATTGATTTTCGATATCGGTAATCTTAGCATTGATAGATGCCTCGAAAATTACCTTTGCCTTTTCCTTGAATTCCTCAGAGAGGTCTTCTCCAGATAGAAGAGCATTTACATCCTCTTCAATAGCAGCGTTAAGGTCTACCTTATCTTCCTGAGATACTGTTTCGTCTTCGACGATGGCTTCCACCTGATCATCTTCGACTGTTTCAGTTTCTTCGTAAGAAACCTTACCTTTGTTTAAAGTAGGCATGCCAGGATTTCCTCCACCTTTGCCAGGTCTGTTGGTAACAACGTCAGCAACTTGCTTAATAGTCTTTGTAGGAGTCTTAAGCGCATTGGACTCGTCGTCAGGCTTTGAGTTCTGGGGTGTAGGGCCGCCCAGATCTTCTACTGCTTGTGAGCTTTTAACGTAATCACTAGGAGTTGAGGGCATTGGATCCCCTTTCCCAGCACCAGCGTTAACAGCAGTTTTGGATTGCTTTGTGCCTACTTCCATTTCTTGTAAATCTCCACGAGACATTTTGAACTCTCCGTCTAAAAACGTGTGTTAGATATCGTTAATCTATGTTTATTTATTAAATCAAAGATTTGATAGGAAGTTTTGGAAGATTTCCAACTTCTTCTCATCAAGCTGACCTTGACTAACAAATTTATTTATAGTTTCTTGGGTTTCCTCAATTGCCTGTTCCACAACCTTTTCAGGTTCAACAACAGCAACTGGCGCAGAAGTTTCCACCTCTTCAACCATAGATGCTTTTGTTGCTTTTAGGAGTCCAGCTTCCCAAACCCAATCAACTCCCTCCATGATGCCATTGACAAATGCGTCAGGGGCAGAAGGGTCTGCAACTATGTCAGCTGCAGTTGCAAGCATGAAGTCTTCACCAACGACCTTATAGCCTTCGTTAGTGTCTCTAAGAGAACCCATGCCTCTAGAAGAAACTCCAAGTTGTACGCCTTCATCAAGAAGATTCTTGGCGATAACGCCCATTGGTGTTTCTAAAAGCTTTGCTTTACCTACAAAATTGTTTCCTTCTCTATGAAGATCTACAATCTTGTGCGATACTCTGTCCAGATTAACTGTAGGCCCATCTGGATGGCCAAGTTCCCCAAGGGCTCTTCCTTTTGCAACAAATGACTCACAGTACCTATCAACTTCTTTGGTAAGAACTTCTGTAGGGTAGAATCGACCATTCCTATTCTTAAGGTTACCTTGTAAAAAAGTACCCTCAATGTACATATGCTTCTTGCCTTCCTTTTCTTCGACAAGAACCTTAGCAGTTTCGATCTCTTCTCTAATGAGTTTCATTTTTAAGCCTCAGGTTTTTCTTCTTCGGTCTCATTATCAATTGCATCTACTTCATCAGTAGGTGCTTCAAATTCTGCCGAATCTTCAACAGAACTAGGTGTGCCTGGTGCCTCATCTGGTTCCTCAACCTCAGCACTAGGTTCAGTCTCAACTTCTGTCTCTGGTATATCTAGATAGGGATTAGGCCCACCAAACATAGAGGCAGTCACAGCTGGTTTGATAGTATCAATATTCTCTGCTGATTTTGCGTAGAGAAGATCTTTAATCTTATCGTGGACATCAGTAGCAGAAGGTTCTTCAGAAGCTATCATGTCAATTAAATCATTATCCATAAGGGTTAATATAGAATTGGACTAGTAATATTTATATTTCTCCACCTTTGGGCATTGACCGAGGTGGTTGAGGTGCCTCTTCTTCTCCTTCCATAGCGGCAGGATCCATTGGCGCCTCTGGGTTCATCGCTCCGCCTGGCATCTGCTCAGGGTGGATACCCATTTCTAATTGTTGCATTTCCATTGGATCGGCAATCTTGCCATCCTCAATTTCTTTTGCCATCTGTTTGTCGATCTCGATGATCTCCTCATCCTTCTGTTTGAGAACGTTACGTCTCACCCAATCGAGTGAATAGTACTTACCAACATAAGGATCGACTCCAGCAACTACACCAAGTCTTTCATTAATAAGTTCTACTTCCTTCAACTCTGCAAAATGATTATCGTAGACGAAATCAAATTGAATGTGATCTGAAAGTATTTCCCAATCCTCTGGAGTAACAATGTTCTTCAGAATTAATTGAGTCTTCAGCATATCAAGGAAGACAATTGAGAATCTTTTTCTCATTCTTCCTACAAACTTGGTAAACTTAATCTCGTCTCTTAAGATCTCTGAAGATCTTCCAAGATTAAATCCTTCTCCAGATCCAGCAATACGAGACTCTGGTACTCCAAGAGCTCTGTAAAGTTTCTTCTGGAAATACTCTATATCAGAGAGTTCTCCGAGGTTTTGTCCGCCTGGAAGAGTTGTGATTTCTGTACCACGACCTCCCTCTCTTCTTGGTAACCAGAAATCTTCAAGCATACTCATATGCTTTCTGTCATCTCTGACCTCACCAGTTGATGCATCATACACCAACTTATTTCTATAACGGTTCATTACCTCTTTAAGGTATTGTTCCGCTTTGATCTTAGGTAAATTACCTACATCGATATAGAATATTCTCCTTTCTGGAGCACGACTCAACCTGTAGATAACAAGAGAGTCCTCAATCATTCTAAGTTGATTGAGTGCCTTAATGGACTTATGCAGATACGAAAGGATGGTTTGTTTGTTCCTGTCAACCAAACCTGAGTGACAGAATGTTATGGCATCTGGTGCAATCTTAACTGGTTTATTCTTATGAGCAAATGGTGTGCTACCTATAGCACCCATATTATTCTTACCCTGTTGTATATTAGGATCGTACTGATAGAACTCTTCTATCTCAGGGTTTTCTATATTTTGCGGATCCTGTCCTTGATTAACTGCCTTTATGGCTCCTTTCAATGAAGGATCTGTCTTAAGTTTCCTTACCAGTTTAATCTTAAGTGGATCAATATATCTTACTTCTTTAATTCCTTCTTCTGGCTTCTTGACATCAATTACTTTGTGGTAATATATTCTTCCATCAACATACCAGTTTCTAAGAATCTCATGACACTTACTATCAAAGTCAAGAACTTCTTTTACTGTTTTAAATTCTTCTCTAATTAATTCTTTAAGCTTCTCAGATGCTGGAAGATTCTCCAAATCGATTTCGACAGGAGAATCATTCTGATCTGAAACTATAGCTTCGTTTATAATATCTTCAATAGCACTGTCCACTTCTGGGTGGAGTGCCATTTCTCTATACCTTTTAATTAACTCATACTCGGACTTGAATACTCCGTCAATGTCAACATATTGCCCATAGAATCCACTCGTAACATAATAGTCCGATGAATCCTCATTAGATTGGGGTACAGGAGAAACAACGTTCTTGGACTGATCATCATCCTTCTGTATTTTAAATCCAAATAATTTAGCCATTAACTCACAATCTGGGGCTGTTCCCAGTTATTTATAAGTACATTATAACACGGAAATCAAACTATGATGTACTTGATCCAAGCATAGACTGATCAGTATCGCCTTTAAAGGCATCCCACCACTGAACTTGTAGGTCAACTGTAAACTCTTCTATAGTGTCTGGTTGATCATATGATAGTTCAATTGCAGATACATTAGTTGGGAATATACCGTGGAACTTATAGGATTTAAGAATAGGTAACTTATCACCTGTAGGTGCAGCAATTGTACCTCCTGTTGTGGAAGTAGTTCCTGAAGCTGCGTTTCTTCCTAACTGATAAACAACTGCATCTGTTTGATAGTCATTTGGAGTTGTTTCACCAGTAGCATTGTCATGCTTGTTAATTCCATTCATCCACAATTCAAACGCATTTCTGAGTTCAAATGAGGTATCGTTGATTACTGTGATTGTCCATACATCGAATGTACGGTCACCAGCAATCTTGAGGTTCCTTCCTCTGAAAGGAACGTCAATTACGTTGATGTTGGATGCAGGGAGGTTTGCGGCTTTAACCATGAACCTTGCATCAGCAGCTGCGGTATCTTCATCAATACCCACACCGCCTGGGAATTGAAGTACAACCTCGAACAGGTTGGGTCTTGCACCACCACCGACAAGTTTCGATTTGAATGTATCAATCGTCCTTGCAGCTATATCTGGTAAATTTTTAGCCATGGAGTTGAGTCCTCTCTTCGTTTATATTTAGTAAAAGGTTAGTAATTAGGCGGAACCAACTACTTCATCAAAGCTGATGCCAGTTCTAGTTGCAACGAATGTTAGTCCGATGAAGTTGATAGAACGTGCAGGCTTCACGAAGATGTCTGCCTTGAAGGTATTAGCATCAATAACAGCAGGTGTGTTATTGGTCTCATCACAGATGACTACGAAGTCGGAAATACCTCTCTTAGCCTTAACATCACGGAGATATGGTTCAACGATGTTCAAGAAGTTAGTTCTTGTAAGGTCATCATTGAATTCAAATAACTGTGATCTTGCAGCTCTTTCTATTGTTCCCTCGATTGTTAAGAACAAGCGACGAACGTTGATTCTATCGAAAGCTGATGCCTCCTTCTGAGCTGTCTTATCACCGAATAGAACGATTCCAGCGCCAGGTGTGAAGATAACTGGGTTAATCCTCTTAGGATATAACTCATCTCTTTGTGCCTGTGATGGGTTGTATGCAAGTTTAATTGCATTGTTTATGTTTCCTCTAGTTGCACCAGCAGGTGAGAACCAAGGGAATGAATTGATAGATGTTCTTGCCATCAATCCAGCAATGTCACCATTTAGAGGAATATATCTAAAGGTGTTGTTGAATCTGTCATAAGTGTACTTATAACCAGAGTCAAATACTGCATAGGAACTAGATGTCAAACTATCGTAGAACGATACTATGTTTGATGTCTGTTGATCTGAATTTGTCAAACCAACAACTCCAGCTCTGTAAGGAGAAATACATGCGATGCAATCCTTACGAACAGTTGCAATACTGATTAGTTTGTTTGCCTTAGCCTGTGCTTCGTAGATGTTATCTCCACTTGAAGGGCCTTGGATAAGGTAGTTAACAGAGTACTCTGCAGGGTTGTCTAGAACTGTGTAAGAAGTAACAACGTCTCCTAGAGAACACTTATACTTATCAACACCGCCATAGTCATTACCATTTGCAAGAGAGAAGATCTGAGGGCCAGCACCGTTGAAGTTAACTCCTTGAGCTTTGGTTCCCCATACACCAGTTGCGTCAACTGAATATCCACCCAATGTTGAATGCTGAAGACCGATACCAGTCTGTGCAGCTCCAACAAATGCATAGTTAGAGTAGTTTGCAACGTAATTCTTGTAGTAGATGTCTGTTGATGGAGAAACCTTGGCATCATTTGCCTTAGATAATCCAGTCCATTTCTCTACAATGTTTCCAGAACTACCAGTTACTTTACCAGTATCATCAACAATAAGAACGTGGAATTCATCATTCTTTGCGTTCCTTTCCTTAGCAAATTCTGTAGTTGTAGGACGATCAGCGATCTGCTTCCAGTAAACTGTACTATTTGTAAGTCCTAGAGTCTGTTGATCATACCAGTCGTGAACGGTATTACCCTCTCTTAGGTAAAGACCACTACCGATACCAGACATAACTTGGAAGTCTGTGTTTGCGAACGCAACTGTAGCAGCTGTGTCCATAACCAATACACCTTGGTTATTAATCACTACGTAATCAGTAATCTTACCAGAGTAAGTTCCATTCTTAGATCTTACTGTATCTCCACCAGCAGACTTAAGAGCATTAAAGTCGCCTTGATAGAAGATTGTTGTAGAACCAATTCCAACGGTTGCTTGGAAGCTTTGTCTTTCTATACTCTGCTGAGCACCTGATGTATCAAAAATCTTAACACGGTTAGGATGGTTGACTGTAGTATCTGCATTTAAGTTGTCAGCATAAACACCAGCATCATATCCTTGGAAAGCAGCTGTTGTTGATCCTTCTTCGTAATCAATTGCAGTCCAAACATCAGTTGAAACGTTATGCTTACTTACAACTTTAACGTCAATTGATCCAGCGTTAACTCCAGTAATAAGTCCTTTAACATAACCAGTTTGGATACCAACTGTTCCGTCTGCATTTGCAATACTAGTTGAGAATCCAGCGGTAACTGCGTATCCTACTGCAAGTCCTTCAGTACCAATAGCTATTCTTTGGTCTGCTTGTGCATCAATTGTACAAATCTTTAATTCGTTTGACCAAGAGCCAGGGTTTCGTGCAGCATATAACCAGTTTGTATCTTCGGATCTATTATTGTAATAGTCCTCTGAAGATGCAATTGAAAGGTTG
>Ga0208749_1000030_pt1 | contig 32234 bp, 39 predicted proteins | sample Knorr_S15_td_DCM_FD_185601 | JGI IMG/M metagenome (GOLD analysis project Ga0208749, IMG submission 185601) | Marine microbial communities from Southern Atlantic Ocean transect - Knorr_S15_td_DCM_ad_63m_LV_B (SPAdes) (version 2) | ecosystem: Environmental > Aquatic > Marine > Oceanic | place... | reverse complement strand
AATAATATAATTTCAAATAAATTATTAGATAACATAAGTAAATTTGTTTTTAAAATTATTGTTTGTGTTTTATAGATATTAAGTAAAGCTTGATTTTTTATACATAAATAGTATTTTAAAAAAAAACAAACATTATGGCATTACCAGAATTAATATATGCTCCTATTGAGGGAGGAACAATTCATAGGTATGAAATTATTGGTGGTAAAAGAAAATTCTTAAGATTCATAGGTTGTTATCTTGGTAAATGCAACTTCTACAAAAGTATTGATGATGCTATTGATTACATAAGCAGCATAAAGGATCTGCAAAATATAAAAAAAGATACCTACTAAAAACAAATATTAACTTTATATATTGCTTTTTAGTTAATGCTACAAATAATATAGAATTTCTCTTTGTCATATGAATTGAATATTTACTTGAGTTATAGTTCCAAAAGATAACAAGCAATTAATAAAAGAAATTAGTTTATGGAAAATATGCAAACTAATTTTTTTAAATCTAAAGACTTTATTGATGATATAAAGCAGATTAAAAAAGAAAAAGGAATAGATATTGATAATCTTGAGAAGATAGAAAATCAAAACGATTTAAATCTAGGGTTATACGGGTGGTACTCAATTTGCCCATCAAACGAACTTAATAAAAACAAACCTTTTTATTTTTCACTTTTTGATGAGCCTCTTCTTCTATATAGAGATGAGAATAAAAATGTAAGGTGTATTAAAAATATTTGTCCACACAGAGGGGCATCCTTTTATGGATGTTCGATAACAAATGGAGAAATAACTTGTCCCTATCATGGAGCCAAATTCTCTTCTGAGGGTAATTGCCAAAATTTAAACCGTATAACATGTACTCATATAGTCGATAATAATTATGACAACTATGCCAAGAGAATTCATTTGTCTCAATACAAAACATTAGAAAAAAATAATTATATTTATGTCTACTTTTCAAAAAATTCTCATACTGATTTAAATGTTATTAAAGATGAAAAATCCATTATTAATTATGAATTAATTAATAATGGATTTCCTGAAAAGGATTATGCTTTTGAGGAAGTTTTAATTGATTTTAAGTGTGACTGGTCAAGGATTATTGAAAATCATTTAGATATACTTCATATATTTTGGGTTCATGGAGATACAATACCAGATAAAGATGTTAATAAAGATGTACTAGTTAGCTTCAATCAAAAAATAGAAATCAATCCAAAATATATTGAAAGTATTTATTTTTATAAGAGTGATCCAAAAAAAGAATTTATAAGGATAAAGTATATCCCACCAGGAAGAATATTGATTTATAAAGGAAACCCCGCTAATTGTAGATATGTACAGGTTCTTGACCATATTCCATTAGGTGATAATAAAGCTAGAGTTATAGTCAGACACTATAGGAAGTTTCTAAAAAACAAATTCCTTAACAACTTACTACTATTTAAAGAGACTCAAAAAAAGATATTTTATAAGATATTTAATGAAGATTATATGATTTTAAAAACTCAAACATATAATCATAATTCAGGTCTAATAAAAAAAGATGATATAAAATTATTAGGTGAAGACAGAATGATTAATTACTTCTGGAAATGGTATAAAAAATCAGAAGAGAAAGATCAACCTTGGAAATTTAATAAATTTAATAATACCCTAAATGTATACGATGAGGTAATTTTAAAATATCCTCCTGAAATAAAACGATATGAGGTTATTAATAATTTAAACATTATAAGAAAAACATGTATAAGATATTTAGCTCCTCTGTTATTTTTTATGCTAATCATATAGTTGTCATGAAAAAAGTTAATAGACCTCCTTGGCTAAATTGGCTATATCTTTTTATATTTATTTTAAGTTCAATTCAATTGTTTATATTTTGGAGCAATAAGTTAAGTGGTTAATGAATTTTGGTTTGAGGCTGAAAATATAAGTTGTTATAAGAATGGGTATAAAGTAGTTAAAGATTTAAATTTAAAATTAAAATACTCAGAAAATGTTATACTAATGGGACCAAATGGTTCGGGAAAATCCTCTTTAATAGATTTAATTAATAGAAATATATATCCAGTATTGGGTAATAATGTTATTTTAAAAATATTTAATAAAGATCTTATTAATTTATGGGAACTAAGAAAAAGAATAAGTACAGTAAATAATGAAATAAAGAATAGGATTCATCCATCTTTAAAAGTTGTTGATTTAATAATAAGTGGTTTATATGGAAAATATTGCCATATCTCCAAAAGAACTGAAAGAGATATTTCTGTAGCAGAACATCTTATAAATAAAATGAATTTAGCTAATTTGTCTGATAAATATTTTTCATGTTTATCAGACGGTGAAAAACAAATTGCGCTTATTGCTAGAGCTTTAATTAATAATCCAGAGATTTTAATCCTAGATGAGCCCATTGCAAATTTAGATTACAAGTCTAAGTTTTATGTTATTAACAGAATTAATGAATTATCAAATTTAAATACTAATATCTTATGCATAACACATGATCTAACAATGATTACAGAGATTTATGATCGAGTTATCTTGCTGAAAGACCGATCAATAATTGCTGATGGATGTCAAGGAGAGATTTTAAATAGTAAAAATATTAATCAATTATTTAATATTAATATTGAACTGATTGAATATAAAGGCAAATGGAATATATACTACCAGAAATCATTTAATAATAATAATAAATACAACTAGTATTGGAATAACAAAGAAAATAAATTTTTTATTATATATACGAGAAAAAGTTGTTCTTCCAAATAATGATGATCCACATTTCAGGCAAACCATCTTACCTCCCAAAGATCTATCCGAAACAAAAGAAGAACTACCACAGTTAAGACAGAATTTATTTGAGGTCATTATCAAAAGGAAAAACACATTACGCCATACAAATTATATTCTTTTAGTTTTACATGTTAAGAAAAACAAATAAATCATTATGATAATGAGAATCTCTTGCAATAAATCACTGAATAGTGCATAATTGATAATAATTCTCATTATCAAAGCTTAAATTAATGACTTTCCGTGGTTATGGAGATACTCCTACCAAATCAGTAAGAATAATAACAGGTCAATCAGTTCTAATAGATCCATCATCAAGACCAAAAGGGACATGTCTTGAAGTTGAAAGTGGTATCGCAAGAGTATATTGTCCTTGCGAAGAAACTGAAGGAATGACACTTGCATTTTTACAGTCAGGAGATCAATTAAGGACTGACCTACTATGCAGTGAAGGAGTCTGCGTTGAAGCCTTAACTGATTTATCTTTTCATAGCAATGTAAATATTGATGAGAATACAGGTTTTGATGCTGTTAATGAGTGGACTCTCCAGCTCCTAAGAATTAGACATCTAGGTAATGCTGAACAAAGATTACAAGCACTATTATCAATATTAGTAAATCGACTAGGAAGAAGATGCGGTCAATGGTGTGAATTACCTTTTAGGCTTACACATGAAAGGATAGGTGAGTTAATAGGCTCAACACGTGTAACATCAACAAGATTAATTTCGAAGTTACGTTCATCAGAGTTATTAATTGCTCCTGTAGGCACTCAGACAGTAAGTTTAGACCCTTCTTTTATTGAATCTTCCTTAATTTAAAATAATGAAAGTATCCGAATCAATAATTAATAATCTGTTAATGGAAGTCGATTTATTAACTTGTAGACTTAGAAGCATTAAGCTATCATTCCAAACTACTTCTAACAATAGACTGAAAGAGAGATTTATTTATGAAAACAAGACAATTCTTGAAAGAGTAAATGATATAAATAAAGCAGCATTGTACTTAAATAAAAGCGGCAACGAAAAACTTAGTTTTTCTTCTTTATTACTCGAAAAATCCAAGAGAACTTTAAAAGAAATTAGAACCGAAAGTAATTTATTTTTTATTTAAATCACTATCAATTAAGAGAACTGCAGAAGGCTGGTTATTTGCAAATTTTACTTTTCCAAGAATGTGTGCAAACTCATCTTCTGAATTTATTTGAGCATCCACAATTGGATCCAGAAATACATTAGTCCTTGTATCCGAAATTCTTTCTGAAATCGAATAGAGTTGTTGTAAAGATGAAGTTAAATCAGCTTCCATATTAAATGAATAAGAAATCAAAGCCTCAATAGAATCCCACGTCTGAATGGGTTCAGGCAATTCTTTTAATTTCACATTTTGTCCGCGAGCAATTACGTAATCAGCAAATTTTTGAGCATGTTCCATTTCTCCTTGAGATTCACTAAGAAAAAAAGATGCGAATCCAGCCAAATCTCTTTCCTTGAACCATAAGTAATTAGAAAAATATTGAACATTAGCATATCTTTCCATTGTTAGATGATCAAAAAGATTATCTAACAATCCAACATCCATTGGCTGTGCAACAGCTCTCCCTGAAGGGCCAAAATTTACTATTTTCTGTGTTTTTAAAATATTCTCTGTCATTTTTTTATTAATAACTTACTTAAATAATACAACATTTTGTATAAATTAGTAATTAAAAAATTATATAAAATGTTTTAGATAATATGATAATGAATATCAATAGCAATACTTATTTATGAATTTTGAATTCAACGATTCTGAATTGCTATTTATTAATAAATTGTATGTAAATAAAAAAAAGAAATGTAAAAAGAAAAAATGCTCTAACTGGAAGGGGGGTAAGTGTAACTGCTTATAAATAACTTATTTAAATATAAATTTTATGTGCACCAGGATATAAATAAACAAGACTATTTTTATTTGTAGTAAGAGTACATTTATCTCCAATATTAAGAAGATTATTAATATTAGTTCTGACCCTTAAATTCTCTTCATTAATAGATACTTTATACATAAAATATTCTCCAAGGAATTCTTTTGAAACCACAACTGCATTACCGTTACGTGATCTATTAATAGAAATATTCCTCGGTGAAATTGAAAGGAATTTGAGATTTTTATTAGCTCCTAAATTAGAAGTATTTATTTTACCTAAACATGAAAAATATGAATTATCTTCCTTTTTGATATTAAGAATATTATTTCCCAAGATAAAACTACTTACAAAAAGGGTTTTGGGATTTTCTAGAAGATTAATTGGTTTATCAATTTGATGAATTTTACCTTCTTTCATTACCGCAACTTTATCGCAAATGGACATAGCCTCTTCAGGATCGTGTGTGACCATTAATCCACTAGCATTACAACTTCTAAGAATGTTTGGAAGCTCACTTCTCAATTTCAATTTGACATGCATGTCAAGGCTACAAAATGGTTCATCTAATAATATAAAATTTGTTCCTGGTGCCAAAGCCCTTGCAATTGCTAATCTTTGCTTTTGTCCTCCTGATAATTCATGTGGATAACGACTCAATAAACTATCAAGACCAACAATATTTAGTAGATAATTAACCCTAGATCTATCATTCTTGTTTTTCAAGCCAAACATCACATTTTCTATGACTGTTAAATGAGGGAAAAGTGCATAATCCTGAAAAACCATGCCAATATTTCTTTTTTCTGGATTAAGGATTCTTTTTGTACTAGAAATTTCAATTTCATTTAATATTATCTTTCCTTTGGAAGGATATTCAAATCCCGCTATTAATCGTAAAAGAGTAGTCTTTCCACAACCAGAAGGGCCAAGTAAACCTAATAATTCACCAGTTTCAATTTCTAAATTAATTTCATTTAATATCCAATCTGAAAAGTTTTGTTTATTATATTTATGATATAAATCATCAATTATTAGCCCCTCTTTTTTCACTAATAAACTAATACTTTAAAGTCATTAAATTAGCAGAAAATCTTCAACAAAAATAATGCTTGTATAATTTTATACATCAATCAAAGGATCTAAATAAAATGAAAAAGATTGAAAGAGCCGAAATAATACTCAAAGAACTTAAAAAACTATATCCTTCACCACCAATCCCTCTTGACCATAAAAATGCTTTTACACTTCTCGTAGCAGTAGTTTTAAGTGCCCAATCAACAGACAAGAAAGTTAATGAATTAACAAAGGAATTATTTAAAGTAGCAGATAATCCAGAAAGAATGGTACAGCTTGGAATAAAGGGTATTTATAAATATATAAAAAAATTAGGTCTATCTAATCAGAAATCAAAAAATATATATCACTTGTCGAGACAACTAGTCGAAAAATTTAAAAAAAAAGTTCCAAGTACTTTTAAAGAACTTGAGTCGCTTCCAGGAGTAGGTCATAAAACTGCCTCAGTTATAATGGCACAAGTTTTTAATAGGCCTACATTTCCAGTTGATACTCACATACATCGATTATCACAAAGATGGGGTTTAACAAAGGGAGAAAATGTATTACAGACTGAAAAGGACCTCAAAAAAATATTCCCAATTAAAGAATGGAACAAATTACACTTACAAATAATCTTCTACGGTAGAGAATATTGCACTGCAAGAGGATGCGACGGTACCAAATGCTATCTTTGTCGAACCCTTTATCCCAAAAGAAAAAGGAAATTCATATGTAAAAAGCCATAAAAATAAATATAATTATTAAATTAGTTTTTACATTATGAAAATAGCAATTACAGGTGCATCTGGAAAAACAGGTTTTAGAATTACCGAAGAAGCCCTTAAGAAAGGATTAAAGGTAAGGCAAATAATTAGAAAAAATTCAAAAGTTTCTGACAAACTTAAAAATATAGAAACGATTAGAGTCTCATTAGATAATAAAAAAGAATTAGATAAATCTTTAGAGAATATAGATGCTTTAGTAATTGCTACTGGAGCTAGAGCATCTTTAGATTTAACTGGACCAGCAAAAGTTGATGCTTTAGGGGTATATAGACAATTACAAAGTTGCAAAAGAGTTGGTATTAAAAGAGTTATATTAGTGAGTTCTTTATGTACCGGTAAATTTTTTCATCCATTAAATTTATTTGGGCTAATTCTAATCTGGAAAAAAATAGGTGAAAACTTCATACGAAATTCAAGTTTAGACTGGACTATTATTAGACCTGGAGGTTTAAAAGAAAGTGAAGATATAAAGTCAGAAAGTATTGAATACTCAAAAGAAGATACTCAGATTAAGGGTTCAATACCAAGAAGACTGGTCGCGAAGTGTTGTATAGATTCTCTTAAAAATAAGGAATCAATTAACAAAACAATTGAAGTTACAAGTTCAACTGAGAATAAAAGAATTTCTTTTAAAAAAGCTATGCAAATGTTTTAAAAGATGTAAATATATAAAATAAAACCATGAAAATAAATCCCAGAATTGACGCATTGCAATTAATGCTTACAGATTTAAGAACAAGAAATGAAGCCATTAGACATAAAGCAGCCTTTAAAGGTTGTCAACCAGAATTTCAAACACTTGTTTCTAGATTAATAAAGCAATTGGAGGATGAATTAATTTCTGAGAAACTTACAAATCGTGATAATTAAGTAAAAATTAGGCTACTTAAAAGAATTTAAATAATCAAATTTTGCTTGTTTTGAAAGCTCATCATATCCTCCAAAAAATCGATTATCCAAAAATATTTGTGGAAAAGAATTATGGTTACTTTGATTCATAACTTTTTGAAAGCTATCATCATTCTCAACTAGAATAGCTTGATGGGGAATAGATAATGAATTAAGCAATCTAGTAGCTCTTTTAGACCAAGGACAATCCTTCAAAATATATATTTTCACTCTTGAATTATTTTCAAGAAATGTTTTATTAGAAAAATTAATAATCTTTGGTTCAAAAGAAAGTAAAAATATATCTGCACCTTTTTTTACAATACAGCCCTCCTCTAAATGTCCTCCAAAAACATTACATCCCTCATCAGCGAAACTTAAATGAAGATGTACTTCACCTTTATTAAAATGACCATTAAGAGATACTATTTCTAAGTTCCCTTCAAATTTATTAATTTCTTGATTTCCAGGGCACTGAATACAAACCTGTCTAAGATTTCCAACTACACCTGAAACATAACCATATAGTTGATTTGCTAGAGAATAGTCTTTAATACAAGAAATTAAATCTGATTCTGGAGATAGCTTTAAGCTATGCGGATGCATTTGGTTAATAATCGATATAATAGTTAAATAATATAAAATACAGAGATTAATTGAGAGAAGAAGTGTTGATAATCTTTAGGAAATAGAAAGATCCCAAAATATGAATCTTTAGATTATTCAATAAATTCAATAAAAAATATTTTCTCTAAAAACTAAAGCTTATTAAAAGTGTAAAATAATTCTATTAATAGAAAATAATTTGTTAAATAAAAAAGAGAATCTTCAGAAATTAATCCTAAATATGCCAAATATTTTAACGATTTCTAGATTATTGCTTGTATTTCCTTTAATACTTTTTTTAGAAATAAATAGACATTCTTTTGTTTTTTACCTCCTTATTTTTGGAGGATTAACAGATTACTTTGATGGTTTTATAGCTAGAAGATTAAATCTTAAAACTAGACTTGGAGCGGTTCTAGATCCTTTGAGCGATAAAGTATTTTTATTGGTTCCTTTAGTTTCACTTTGTAAAAATAATTCAATCCCATTCTGGTCTATATCAATCATAATATTTAGAGAATTAGTAATCTCTGGAATAAGAAAAGATAAAGATGATGGTTTACCTGCATCGCAATTAGGCAAATATAAAACCTTTTTCTTTTTTATTTCACTATTCTTATTCTTTATACCTTTTAAAAATGACTTGTTTAATGACTTAGGTTTAGTTTTCTATTGGTTAGCTTTTTTGCTAACTATAATAACTTGTATAGATTATTTAAGGATTAAAAAGAATACTGTCTAATTCTTCATCAAAACCATCTCCTTTTTTAAATTGAAAATCCTTTAGAAAGCTATCCCTTAAACCACTCAACAAATCAAATTTAGGTTCCCAATCTAAATCATTTTTTATCTTGGAAATATTTGTCTGATAGTGATTCAATCTAATTGGGAAACCCTTTCTAGCTTTCGGATCTAATTTTTTATAGTCAAATGTTTTTAAAGAAATTTCATTTTTATTTAAGCCACAAACCTCAGCACATATATAAATTAAACCTTTAATAGTTACACCTTTATCACCAGAACAGTTATAAATATTATTTTTAGAAATTTCATAATTTATGCACCTAACCATTACATCAGTAAGATCAGAAACATGCCCTAATTGAGTAATTAAGGATCCATCTCCTGGAATTGGTATAGATTTTTTCTTAAATAACCTTTCAAAAAACCAATTTTCGATTTTATTATAATTTCCTGGGCCATAAATATATGTAGGTCTAAAACTTGTAAAAGGTATTTTTTGATTTATTAACCAATTTTCTGTCTCAAACTTACCTTTATGTCTACTATTCGGATCCAGTGGGTCGTTTTCAGATAATGGGAGTTCATAATTATCTTTATAAACACCCGAGGAACTAACATATATATATCTCTGGAAAGAGTCACATAAATTTTGAATAAGAAGTTTCGTTTGATCAAGCTCTCTCCCAGAAATATCATAAACAAAATCATATTTTTTATTTTTAAGCTTAAGAATATTTTCTAAATTATTCCTATCACCCTTAATTAAGTTTGTATTGTCGTGATGAGCTTTATTACCTCTAGTGAAAATATCAACTTCATAATTATGCTCTAATAACTTTCCAACCAAAGACTTGCCAACAAACCTTGTTCCACCCATTACAAGAATTTTCATATTCAAAAAATATTAAACTTAAGTAGTAATCTAAGTTAGAGCTACATAATGAATAGTACTACTAAGTAGGAATTAATGAAAAGGATGATTTTATGAAACTAATACCAGCAATTGATTTAATGAATGGAAAGTGTGTCAGACTTTTCAAAGGTGACTTTAATAAAAGAAAAGAGTTCTCAAAAGAACCTCATGAACAAGCACAATTTTGGGAAACTGAAGGCGCTGAATGTATTCATATAGTTGATTTAGATGCAGCAAAAAGTGGAAATCCAAGTAATGATGAAACAATAAAAGAAATCGCAAAAACAGTTAACATTCCGATTCAAATTGGTGGAGGTATAAGGTCTCAAGAAAGGATACAACAATTATTTTCTTATGGTATAGACAAAGTTATAATGGGGACTTCAGCAATAGAAAATAAAGAATTAGTTAAAGACTTATCAAATAAATTTCCAGGAAGAATAATTGTTGGAATTGACGCTAAAGATGGGAGAGTTAGTACAAGAGGTTGGCTAGAACAATCCAATATTTTAGCCACAGATTTAGTAAAGGAATTTTCTTCGTTTAAAATTGCTAATTTTATAGTGACCGATATAAACACAGATGGGACCTTGGAGGGTACAAATGAAGTTTTCATAAGAGATATACTTAATATTACAGATATTCCAGTAATAGCCTCAGGAGGTATAGGTTCAATTTCCGATTTATTATCTTTAATCAAATTTGAAAGTTATGGACTTTATGGAGTAATAGTTGGTAAAGCACTTTATGAAAATAAATTTAGAATAAATGAAGCAAATAAAATATTGTCGTCAGAAAGGTTAACTGATATTGAGTTGAATAAAAGTTACCAAGCTTAAAAGGATAATAATTTTTACTTAAGGCTGGTATTAGCCTTAATTGTTAGTTAATTTTGAAATGAGATAAGAAATTTACTCTTGGAATTACTTTCGAAAAAATCAATAATAATTATTGCTCCAAGCTTAATCGCTGAGTCTCTTTCACTTAAATTAACATCGCTAGACAAAAATTTAGATATAAAACTAAATAATGCTACAGAAGGAAAAACTCCTGATTTAATAATATGGAATATTCTTAATTACCAGTCAGAAGATCTAATTAGATTAGAATTATTAAAATTAAGAGAGAGATGGGCTGAATCAAAGATTCTAATAATTCTTTCAGGTGAACTTGCAGAACAAAAGTCACCATCTTTAAATGCTGAAGGTTTTCTTTTAAACCCTAGTGTGGATAATGTTCTTGAATCTATTAATATTATTGTAAATGGTGGGAGAGTTTTTGATCTAGAGAATAATTCCCAGGTGAAAAACAAAAAAGAATCCTTACTAACATTTAATCAGAAATTACTAACATCAGGTCTTAAACAAATAGATATTGAGATTAATTATATATTTAAATATGTAAACTCAGACTCAACTCCAGATTTTTATAAATTCATTTTAAAAGGGAGGTTAAGGGAGCTTATAACTGCAAAATCTTTTTTAATTTTCATATGGGGGAATTCATTAGACCTTTATACAGAAGCAATTTACACTGAAAATAAAATCACTGTAGATAATACAAATACAAATACAAATACAAATACAAATACAAATACAATTATTATTAAGGATAAGAATACTTTAGAAATATGGAATTTAATTTTAAATAGACTTAGACAGAGATATAACTCCTCTAATATAAATATAGACTTTAATAATTCATCAATTATTCTGTCAGGTATAAAGAAAGAATTCATCTCTCGTCTAATATGCAAAATGTTAGATGAGTTAGATAAGTTGATAAAAAATATAAAAGATAATTATAAAGAAAAAGATTTCAAAGAAGATTTCAATTCCCTTATAGATGAACTTAAAATTAATACAATTTCAAATATAACCGAAGGTTATTTTAGATTAAGAAGAGATAACGAATCTTTATCCATAAATGAATTTCTTTATAAAGAAGCAAGTTGTAATGAAATCGATAAAGAATCTCATGAATCAATAATGTTTATTGAACCAATTATAAAAAATCAACCACTAGACTACGATGGCAAATTATTACCCTTATATGAAACAGAATCATTTATATTACTAGAGAATATAATCTCTAATTGGATAATAAGAAATTGTAATTTGTTAGCTTCTGAATTATTTAATATTTGTTCAACTTGGCAAGAGTTAAGAACTGTTCTTATTAATCCCGAATTACAGTCAACCAGAAATTTTGAAAGGTTTAGAAATAATATTAATAACTATAATCGTTGGCACGAATATATTTATATGCCTATTTATTTATATGAAAGTAAACGAGAGTATATAGATATAATAGATAATAAATTTACCAGATACTTTAAAAATGAGAATAGGGAAAAAGAACTAGAAAATTTAGAATGGCTACAAAAACAAGTTACGTTATTAGTTGAAATAAGAGATGCAATAGCCCCACAATTAGAGATTGCTGTAAAATATATTGGTGATCTTTTCGTTACTTTCCTTACAAAAGTCGTTGGCAAAGCTCTTGGATTAATTGGGAAAGGTATCCTTCAAGGATTAGGACGATCAATTTCAAAGTAAATTCTCAAACTTAAATGAAGATATTTCAATATTTACTAATTATCTTAATTATTTTTAGTAGCAATCCAGCAAATGCAGCTAGAGAAAATGATAGTTATGATGGCAATATTTTTCCAATATACGCAGGTAATGGTGCCATAGTTCCCCCTAAAACAACAATAAAAGAATCATTAAAAAATAAAAGGACCTCAGTTCTTTTTTTCTACCTCGATGATAGTTCTGAAAGCAAAGCAATGGCTCCAGTAATATCAGGCTTAGATCTATTATGGAGAGAAAATATAGATGTTATTGCTTTAACCACAGATGAATTGCAAAATGAAGAAGCTTTAAAAGAACCAACTCAACCAAATTTCTATTGGAATGGATTAATTCCCCAAACTATCATTCTTGATGGTAATGGTGAAGTTAAATTTGATCAAAATGGAATGGTTGATTTTGGTGATTTGAACAATATCCTTTCGGAAAGCACAGGTATCAAAGTAGACAGTAATTCGAAATTCACTGTAGAAGCTTTTAACGAATACAATAGTACAATTTCAGAAGAAAAATACTTAAATACAGATTAAATATTTCTAGAAAATGTTATTAATCAATATTCCTTTAGTACTTTTAGCTTTATTAATTTTATCAGATCTACATCTAAAATATTCACCAAGATCTAATTTAGTTTTACTACCCATAGACTATAAAATCAGAAAAAAAGATAACCTAAACGAAATAATTATTGATTTTAAAATAGTTAATCAAAGTAAATCAAAAGAGACGATGGTATCTAATCTGAACCTCGAATTAGACTTTTTTAAAAGTAAAGGGAATGAATATATTAAAAACTTGGATTATAAAGAAGATATTTATCTATATAATGGATCAAGAAAAGAAAACATAAAGAATTATTGGCCAACAACTATTATCAAGTCAAATTCTGAAACTTTTATACAGGTAATTATAAAGTTTAATAATAATGATTTTAGAAACAAGATAAAGTATGTCTGGTTAAAAGTATTTTGGGAAAATTACGGACATTTTGGCATCACTAATAAAAAAGATTGTTTTTTACTAAATTTAGATAGTAAGAAACACAAACCAAAAGAATTACTTAAAGTTCCTATTAATAATGATTTTGATGCTATTGCAATAAGAACGGATATACTAGGATGTTTTGATGAACCATTAGATACTTTAATTAGTTACAGCAAAGGGATTGTTAAAGAAAATGATATTTTGACCATAGGTGAAAGTCCCCTAGCAATTATGCAAAGTAGATATATTTCTCCACAAAATATAGAATATAGTTTTTTTTCTAAATTACTTTGTTATTTTTTTCACCCCACAAGTAGTCTTGCGACAGCTTGTGGAATGCAATTACTAATCAACAAAATAGGTGTAACAAGAATTACTCTTTCATTATTTATAGGATTTCTCTTTAAATTAATAGGAGTTAAAGGAATATTTTATAGATTAACGGGGGTTGAATCATCGCTCATTGACGATATCAGTGGCACAGTAACTCCTTATGATAAAAGCATAGTTATGGGACCAAAAAATCCAAAATTATTCTGTCAGAACTTATCAAAATATCTTAATTTAGATGTCGCTGTAGTAGATGTTAATGACTTAGGAGGAGTGAAGATATTAGCCAGTTCAAATAATTCGGTGAACAAAATACTCAAAAGAACCTTAAAGTTTAATCCTGCAGGTAATGCTGACGAAAAAACACCTATAGTATTAATAAGACATAAAGAATAAATGAAACAAAATAGCTCTAAATTTTTAAAGTTTGATAATGAAAACAAAGTAACTTATGAGGAACTTCATATACGCCACATTAACCTTTTAATAGATATTAAAAATAAGGAGTTAAATAATTGGTTTTTAAAAATGGCCATTATTAATACCTTTGACGACTTAAAGATTTTTCTAAATAATTTAAGGAAAAATAAGAATAAATGTATTATTGCTATTGATGGAAAAAAAATTATAGGTTATTTAAATATATTTCCTTTAAATACTAAAGAGACATGCTTAAAAATATCTAAGCCTAAGTTAATCAACAAGAACTGCTCTTTAACACGAAGAGAATTGACTTTAGGTTTGATAAATAAATCAATTTCTATAACTGATATTAAGACATCAAGTTGGTTAATTAATTCTGAAATTAACAATAATGACCTTATATCAACGTCGAGACAATTAGGTTTTCAGCCATCAGAGGAAATTAAACTATGGAATGGCAATAACCTTAATAGCTCAATGAAAGAAAGTATTCTAGGTGATAATTTAATTAATGAATTTCAGGAGATTAACAAAGCAAATCTAATAAAAGTAGTAAATTTTATAAGATCAAATCAATCTCCTTTAATACGAAATGTTTTAGATTTTGATCAAAAAGATATTCTTAAAAGAAATAACTCTAATAGTGGAGCATTAGTTTTTAAAAATTCAGTTTTATGTACAATATTAAAAGATATCAATTATCAAAATTTAGAGATTTATACCTTAACTATAAGTAGATATTGGGATAACAGATTTAATCCTATTTTGAAAGAATTTATAAATAGATTTTTAATAAGATCACCTTTTTCCATTCTAAAGACTTATAAAGAAAATTTTCAATTAAATTCCTTTCTTGAGGAATGTGAGTTAAAAGAAATATCTCAAGAGATTATTCTTTTAAGGAATACAATAATTAAAAATGAAGCTAAGCAAATTAATAAATTAAATCAATCTATAGAATCAATCATTCAAAAATTTAATCCTCAAGGCAATCCATATCCATCTCCTTTACCCTTAAAGTATAAGTGAACTATAGTAAACCAAAACCAAGATCAATATTAAGTTTAGATGTAGGAATAAAAAGGATAGGATTGGCTTATTGTGACCCTCTTTGCATTACTTCAAATATACTTCCCGCTTTAAATAGAGTAAAAAATAATCAAGAGATTAAAATCATTAGAAATCATATTGATCAACTTAATATAACTGGATTTATTGTTGGACTTCCACTTGATGAAAATGGTAATGCTACAAGACAATCATTGAATTGTAAAGAATACGGAGAATTACTTTATTATCAACTAAACCTTCCTTTTTCCTTCGTTAACGAGCATAGTTCAACATGGGAATCTACTAATAGATTTGGGATTAAGAAAGATAAATCGGGCTTAATTGATAGTTTTTCTGCAAAGATAATTCTTGAACAATGGATCCAAGAAGGTCCTGAATTAAAAGAATTAGTGGGTAAAGATCATATAAAATATTAGTATAAAATTATATTTAGAACAATTTAAATGGAAGAACCTAATTCTAAAGATAACTATGAGGCAAAGACACTTATATTAAATGACGTAAATGGTAATGAACTTATTTGCTATCTAGAACAATTAGTGAATATTGAAGGAGAAGAATATGCATTATTAACCCCTGTTGATACCCCAGTAAGTCTTTTTAAAATTAATGATAAAGATGAACCTGAATTAATTGAAAAGATAGAAAAGAATGAACAAATTCTTAAGAATGCAGACGCCGTACTGCAAGAACATGACTTAAGACTAATTAGATCGGCAGTTACCTTAACAGTGTCAGGGGAACTAGAAGAACCAGTATATGATGAATTAGAAGAAGATCAGCTTGAGGGAGATAGTGAAACCTATGAATTGCTAGTAAATTTTAATGTATTAGAACAAGAATATGGCCTATATATTCCATTAGATCCATTTTTTATTGTTGGCAAATTAAAAGATAAAGGTGCAACTTTAATTGAAGATGAACAATTTGATAGAATCCAACCATTAATTGAATCAGAGCTTGAAAAAAATAGTTTTTAAAATTAATGAGATCAATTGTAAAAGCTTATTGGGATTCCAAATTACCCATATATGATATAAGACTTTCACAACTTCAAAAAGAAGGTATTAATTGTTTATTAATTGACGTTGATGGAACCCTTATAAATAGAAAATCAAGCAGGATTCCTAAAGCTGTAAAAAATTGGATATCTGAATCCAAAAAGTTCTTCTCTTTATATTTAATTAGTAATAATCCTTCAGAAAAACGTATTAGTAAAATAGGTAAAGATTTAGAAATTAAATATAAATTTAATGCATTAAAACCCAGAAAAAAAGTGACCCTAGATGTAATCAGGGAAATAAAATGTGATTCAAAAAATATTGCTATTATTGGAGATAGAATTTTTACAGATATTATAGTTGGGAATAGATGTAATATAAAAACAATATTAGTTAAGAGATTAGGTAGAGATGGCAAGCCCATTAAATTAAATTTAACTTTGTTAATAGAAAAATTAATTACTTGTTTTATAAAATGAAAACCTGGGTAATAAAAATTGGTACTAGTATTCTAAGAGGATCAAATACAATTACCACAGAAGAAGTAATTGAAAACCTATGCAAATCATTCACAAACTTTCTTTTAAAAGGAAATAAAATAGTTTTAGTAACTAGTGGGGCTGTTGGATTAGGTTGTAAAAAATTAGACTTTAAAACAAGGCCAACAGAATTAAGTACCTTGCAAGCCACTGCTGCAGTTGGACAAGTAAATTTAATGGCTTTATACGATAAAACTTTTAAAAAGCTAGGTCATAATATTGCACAAATACTAATAACGAAAGCAGATTTTAATTCGAGCAAATCATTCAATAACGCTTCTAAAACATTTAAAAGATTAATTGACTTGAATGTAATACCAATCGTTAATGAAAACGATTCAATTGCGAATGAAGAGCTTAAATATGGAGATAACGATACTCTGTCTGCTTTAGTTGCATTGGCTATAAATGCCAATAAGCTTATTTTATTAACTGATATAGAAAATTTATATTCAAAAGATCCACGAAAAAATAAAGATGCTCATCCAATTAAAGAAGTACACAATAACCAATTAAAGGAAATTAAAGATAAAAACATAAAAAACATAAATAATGAATGGGGGACAGGTGGTATTACAACCAAACTACTCGCAGCTGAAATCGCAACAAAAGGAGGTATTGAAGTACAACTTGCTGATGGAAGGAATAAAAAAAACTTAATGAATATTTTTAACGAAAATAAAATCGGAACACTTTTTTATCCTGTTGAAAAACCTATAAGGAACAAAAAAAGTTGGCTTTCTCATGCAATTCAAACGGTTGGTAAAATAATCCTAGATGAGGGGGCATGTCTAGCAATTGAGAAAAGAGGTGCCTCACTTTTGGCCGTTGGTGTAAAAGAAGTAGTAGGAAACTTTACGGTTAATCAAGCAGTTAAAATTGTAAATACAGATAACAAAGAAGTTGCGAAAGGTATAACATCAATAAGTAGCGACAAATTAAAAAGTATTTTAAATGATAAAGAGAATACTAATTCGTCAATAATTGTCGTTCATAGGGATGTTCTTGCTCTCTCTTAAAAAAGAAATTAAACTGAAAAATGCTTTTAAGTGATTTAATTGATCTCATAAAAAAAGGGAATTCAAAGTTTATTAGTGCAAATATTATTGATGATATAAATATAGTAAATGCTGCATCTCTAGAGGATGCCAAAAGTAATGAAATTTCATTCTTAGAAGAAAACAATATCTTAAGAGAGAATTTAGGTCAAACAAAAGTCTCAGCTATAATCACAACAACTAATAATGAAATTGTTAATTCGCTTAAGTTATTAAAAATCTCAAATATAGTTGTAGAAAATCCAAGAATTGCATTTGCAGAAGTTTTAAACTTTTTATATAAAAAAATCAGTTTCAAACCAGGCATTGATAATTCAGCAGTTATAGATCAAACATCAAAAGTAGGACAAAATTGCTACATAGGCCCTAATGTTTACATAGGAGCAAATACTACTATTGGTGATAATAATTATATTCTTCCTGGCACATCAATTTTAGGAAATGTTCAAATTGGTCACCATAATATAATTCATCCAAATTGTGTTATTTACGAAAACACATCATTAGAAAATCATTGTGTAATAAACTCAAATACTGTTATTGGATCAGAGGGATTTGGGTTTATTCCTAAAGATGGTAAGTGGATAAAAATGCCTCAGAAAGGTGGTGTAAATATTATGAGTTTTGTAGAAATCGGAACTAATTGTTGTATTGATAGACCGGCAGTAGGGGTTACTTTTATCGACGAAGGTACAAAAATGGATAATTTGGTACAAATTGGTCACGGGGTTAAAATTGGTAAAAATTGTGCCTTTGCTGCTCAAGTTGGTATCGCTGGAGGAGCAATAATTGGCGATGGGGTTATATTGGCAGGTCAAGTAGGTGTTAATAATAGAGTTAAAGTTGGCAAAAACGTAATTGCCAGTTCAAAATGTGGAATTCATTGTGACATAGAAGATGGAGAGGTAATTAGTGGTTTCCCTGCCATGAGAAATAAATCCTGGTTAAGGAGTTCAAGTATTTTTAAAAAACTACCTGAATTAGCAAAAAAACTTAGACAACTAGATAAGAAATAATTTATTCTCTTATTAAACAAAAAAAATAAATGAAAAAATATAAAATAGTATTATTACCCGGTGATGGGATTGGACCAGAGATATCCGAAGTATCTAAAAAGATATTAAAAAAACTCTCAAGTAAATATTCTTTCGAAATTGAAATCAATGAACAATTATTTGGTGGGATAGCGTATGAAAAGAAAGGAGTACCTGCTCCAGAAGAAACATTAGATCAATGCAAGAGAAGTGATGCCGTTCTATTAGCATGCGTAGGAGATATAAAATATGACTCTCTACCAAGAGAATTAAGACCCGAAAGTGGGTTACTTAAGTTAAGATCAGCATTAAACCTTTTTGCTAACATAAGACCAGTAAAAATCAGAAAATCGCTAATAGATTCAAGTACTTTAAAGAAAGAAATAGTCGAGAAGGTAGATCTTGTTGTAGTAAGAGAACTAATAAGTGGCATTTATTTTGGTCAACCCAGAGGGCATATAACTAACACTAAAGTTCCAAAAGCTTTCAATACAATGGTTTACGATGCCTCCGAAATCGAGAGAATAACTCAAATTGCAATTAAAGTAGCAAATCAAAGAAAAAAAAAGATATGTTCTGTAGATAAATCAAACGTACTAGAAGTTAGCCAATTATGGAGAGATACAGTTGCTAATATCACCTCAAAAGATAAGGATTTATCTCTAAATAACATGTATGTTGACAATGCTGCGATGCAGCTAGTTAGGGATCCCAGTCAATTTGATGTGATTTTAACAAGTAATTTATTTGGTGATATTTTGAGTGATTTAGCAGCAATGTTAACAGGCTCTATTGGAATGCTACCTTCTGCATCTCTAAATAATTCAGGACCAGGAGTTTTTGAACCAGTTCATGGTTCTGCACCTGATATAGCTGGTAGAAATATAGCAAATCCGATTGCGATGCTTTTATCAGCAGCAATGATGCTTAAAATCGGATTAAATGAAGCAGAAGCAGCAGAAAATATAGAAAATGCTATTGATAGAGTTTTGTCAAGAGGATTTAGAACTGCAGATTTAAATAATGGTTCTTGCGAGGTACTTTCATGTAGTGAAATTGGTGAAAAGATAATTGATGAAATTTAAAAATAATTAATAAATTAAAAAATATTTTTAATTTGAACAAAAAGATGGCAGATGACCTGTCAGAATCGTTAGATATTGTTTTTTAAAAATGTCTAAACGTCATCCAGTAGTCGCTGTAACAGGATCATCAGGAGCAGGAACAAGTACAGTAAAAAGAGCATTTGAGCATATTTTTGCTAGAGAAGATATTGTCCCTGCAGTTGTAGAAGGCGATAGTTACCATAGATTTGAGAGGATGCCTATGAAAAAAGCTATGGCAGAGGCTCTTTCCAATGGAGAAAATTTTTCTCACTTTGGACCTGAAGCAAATCTTTTCGACAAGCTAGAGGAACTATTTAAAATCTATGGTGAAACTGGCGGAGGTCAAAAGAGATATTATCTTCATAGCTCAGAAGAAGCAGACGAACATAATACAAGACTTGGTACATCCCTAGAACCAGGGCAATTCACTCCATGGGAAGATATTCCAAACGGAACAGATGTTCTTTTTTATGAAGGTTTACATGGAGGGGTTGAAGGAGAAGGATACAATGTCGCATCTTACGCTGACTTACTAGTTGGTGTTGTCCCAATAACAAACTTAGAATGGATTCAAAAAATCCATAGAGATAATGCAGAAAGAGGTTATTCAGCTGAGACTATTGTTGATACTATTTTAAGAAGAATGCCTGATTATATAAATCATATATGTCCACAATTTAGTAAAACAGATATTAATTTCCAAAGAATTCCCACTATTGATACTTCTAATCCTTTTATCTGTAGAAACATTCCTACTCCAGATGAAAGCTTTGTAATAATACATTTCAGAAAAGGGGCAAGAGAAAAATGGGGAATTGATTTTCAATACCTACTTGGAATGATTCATGATTCTTTCATGTCTAGTCCTACAAGCATAGTTGTAAATGGAGGAAAAATGGGTTTTGCAATGGAACTTATTCTTACTCCAATAATTCATAAAATGATAGAAGAAAAAAAACACGCTTAGATTTTATTAAAATATAAATAATCTATAAAATTTTATTTTCATCAAAGCCAGAAATCTCTAAAAACTATTGCCAAAAAATTTATTTTTAAAGTCTTAAAGATTAAAAGAAATCTCAAATTTTTATATATCTTTCTTGATAAAAGGGCCATAGTTAGACTTTAATATAAAAAACAGATAATATTGTGTCTTTAATCGACTGGTTTGCCGCAAGGCGAAAAGATCAATTTGTTGGGAAAGTTTCTCAAGATACTGATGAAGGAGATGGTCTTTGGGTTAAATGTTCAGAATGTTCACAAGTAGCCTACAGAAAAGATCTAATATCAAATTTCAACGTATGTAGTAATTGTGGTCATCACAATAGAATAAACAGTGATGAAAGGATAAGCATAATAGCTGATAAAGATTCATTTAAGGAGTTTGACTCTTTACTAAGTCCTACAGACCCTTTAGGTTTCAAAGACAGAAGATCTTATGCTGATCGAATTAAAGAGAGTCAGGCAGGGACAGGTTTAAGAGATGGAGTTATAACAGGTTTTTGTTCTATAAATTCAAGGCCTTTGGCATTAGCAGTGATGGACTTTAGATTTATGGGGGGATCAATGGGTTCTGTTGTTGGGGAAAAAATTACTAGAATAATTGAAAGAGCAACTAAAGAAAACTACCCGATACTTATTGTCTGTGCATCAGGAGGTGCAAGGATGCAAGAAGGGATGTTAAGTCTGATGCAAATGGCGAAAATATCAGGAGCTCTTAAAAAACATAAAGAGAAAAATCTTCTATACATGCCCTTATTAACCTATCCAACGACTGGAGGGGTAACAGCCAGCTTTGCAATGTTAGGTGATTTAATTTTAGCGGAACCAAAAGCTCTTATTGGATTTGCAGGCAGAAGAGTAATTGAACAAACATTAAGAGAAAAATTACCTGATAATTTCCAAACAGCTGAATATCTTCTAGAACATGGTTTCGTTGATGTAATAGTGAAAAGGAAAGATCTAAAAACCACATTGACAAAAATTTTAAAAATTCATGGTGTAAAAGAGCTTATAGAAACAAACTAATAAGGATGAAAAATATCTTAAATTTATTCTCTTTATCTTTAGCTGTTTTAATTGTAATTTTAAATTTTGCTGATTATTCAAACGCAATAGGTAATGTTGATTGGGTCCTCCTAAAAGAGAATAAAGATGGGAAAGAGTGGCTGGATAGAGGTAGTATTAAGCCACTTCGCAATGGAGAAATAAGTGTATTAACAAAGTTCTTTAAGAATCCAACAGAATCAAATGATGAGAGTGAGTTATCACTTTATGTAATGAGAATTAATTGTGATGATAAGAAATTTAAAGATACTTCTATAAATGGAATTCCACAATTTAATTCAAAGTGGCAAACATCTAAAAATGATGAACTAATTGAAGTTGTGATTGAAAATAGTTGTTCAGAATTCATAAAATGAAAAACATGAACATTAAGCAAAAGAAATTAAGAATAGCTATAGCTGGATTAGGTTTTGGCAAGAAAGTACATCTAGAAGCCCTAAAAGAATCAGACTATTTAATTCCTAAAGCCATTTTTCATTATAAAAAAGAGCACAAATCAATTTTGGAGAAAGAGACTGGCTTGGATTTTTATCATGATTGGACAGCCTTAGTTAAATCTCCAGAAATTGATGGTATTATTATTGCAACTCCTCCTGAAACAAGATTTAAATTAGCGAAAGAAGCTCTTGATAATAATAAGCATTTGCTTTTAGAAAAACCTGTAGCAATAAGTTCTTCTGAGATTGAGGATTTACAACGGATATCTTTACTTAAAAATTTAAGTGTTTGCGTTGACTTTGAATATAGAGCTGTTCCTCTTTTTCTTCAAACGAAGAAACTTCTTGATGAAAATATTTTAGGAGACATTTATTTAGTCAAATTAGATTGGTTAATGGGCAGCAGGTCTGATCCAAAAAGAGAGTGGAATTGGTATTCTTTGGATTCAAAAGGAGGAGGAGTGATTGGAGCTTTAGGTACTCACGCATTTGATATGTTGAACTGGTTTTTTGGAGAGTCAACAAAAGTATCTGGCAAGCTAGCAACATCTATTAAAAAGAGATCTTTACCTAATGCCTCTGACTTGCTTGAAGTTACAAGCGAGGATGTCTGCCTAGCCAATTTAGAAATTGGCAACTACCGTTCGGAATTAATTCCATGTCAGGTTTCTTTATCATCAATTTCTAAAAACGGAAGAGGATTTAGTTTGGAAATATATGGAAGTGAAGGTTCGCTTATTCTCAAAAGCGAGAATCAAAAAGATTATGTACATGGTTTTAATTTGAGGTTTTCAAACAAAGAAAATAAGATACAAAATTTGACAGCTGATTCTGTTTTTAATTTTGATAAAACATGGACTGATGGGAGGATAGCTCCAGTTATAAGAATCCAAAATTTATGGGCTGAGAGTATTATTAATAAAACACCAATAATCCCTGGCTTATGTGAAGGACTTGCCAGTCATAGAATTTGCGAGGCGATAAAAGAATCTTCAAAGAGTGGGATAAATATAAAAATTTAGTGCCTTACATTTATAGGTATCAATTACAACTCAAAAAAGTATTAAATTGATTTTATTTTTTCTTCATATTCTGGAAAAATCAATTGAACTGAATTTTTAAATAATGGCATTAAATTATTACAAAAAAGAGCTTAAAGAAAATGCTCAATTACTAGCTTCTAAAGGTAAAGGAATTTTAGCCGTAGATGAATCCACAAAGACAGTGGGGAAAAGATTAGCTGGCATAGGTGTTGAGAATACTGAAGAGAATAGAAAGGCTTATAGAGGAATGCTTTTCACAACAAAAGGTCTTGGTGAATTCATAAGTGGAGCAATCCTCTTTGAAGAAACACTTTTTCAGAACCACCAGGATGGTGAGCCCATGGTTAAGAAGTTAAATGACTTAGGAATTATTCCAGGTATAAAAGTTGATAAAGGTTTAAATCCGCTTCCTGGAGGAGGAAATGTTGAAACTTTCTGTTCTGGCCTGGATGGATTAGTTGAAAGAGCTGCAAAATACTATGAACAAGGAGCAAGATTTGCAAAATGGAGAGCAGTTTTACAGATAACAGACGATGGTTGTCCTTCAAAACTATCAATACAAGAAAATGCTTGGGGCTTAGCAAGATATGCAAGGTCTGTTCAAGAATCAGGTTTAGTTCCAATAATTGAACCTGAAATATTAATGGATGGCAGTCATACTATTGAAAAAACTGCTGAGGTTCAAGAAGAAGTAATTAAAAATGTATATATAGCCTGTCAAGCAAATGGGGTCTTTCTAGAAGGAACACTTTTAAAGCCTTCTATGACTGTAAACGGAGCAGATTGTCCAACTAAGGCTGATCCTATGAAAGTTGCCGAGATGACAATAAGAACGATGGAAAGATGCGTTCCCGCATCTGTTCCTGGAATAGTTTTCTTATCAGGAGGACTAAGTGAAGAGGCTGCTTCTGTTTATTTGAATAATATGAACACTCTTTATAGAAAAGCGTTATGGAACGTTTCATTCTCTTATGGAAGAGCCTTACAACACTCCTGTTTAAAGGCGTGGAAGGGAAGCGATTTAGAAGGAGGTCAAAAGGCCTTAATAGCCAGAGCGCAAGCAAACTCCGAAGCCGCAAAAGGTAGCTATGTAGCAGGATCTCAACCTTCATCTGATGAGCAATTATTTGTTGCAGGCTACACTTACTAAATCAAAACCATAAGAAAATTACACACTGGGTCATAAAATAGTACATCGATTTAGTATTTTGTATATCTAATAACGTGACAGTTGATACCTCTATATACTAAACTCTCGAAATCAATTTGCTTATTTAGCATTTAATTTATTTTAATTATGGCCCTCGTACCACTAAGACTACTTTTAGATCATGCTGCGGAGAATGGTTACGGTATCCCAGCTTTCAATGTTAATAATCTTGAACAAGTTCAAGCAATAATGGAGGCAGCCCATGAAACTGATAGTCCTGTAATTCTCCAAGCTTCAAGAGGGGCTAGAAACTATGCTGGAGAAATTTTTCTTCGTCATCTTATTATTGCTGCCACTGAAACTTATCCAAATATTCCAGTTGTAATGCACCAAGACCATGGTAATGAGCCATCAACATGCTACTCAGCTGCAATTAATGGCTTTACATCAGTAATGATGGATGGTTCTCTAGAAGCAGATGCAAAAACACCAGCTAGTTATGAATATAATGTTGCAGTCACTAAAAAGGTTGTAGATTTCGCTCATTCTGTTGGAGTTAGTGTCGAAGGTGAGTTGGGCTGTTTAGGTTCATTAGAAACAGGAAAAGGAGAGGCAGAAGATGGTCATGGTTTTGAAGGTGAACTTTCTACAGATATGCTTCTAACTGATCCTGAAGAGGCTGCTGACTTTGTTGCCAAAACTAAAGTTGATGCTTTAGCTATAGCTATAGGTACAAGTCATGGTGCATATAAATTCACAAGAAAACCCACAGGAGAAGTTCTTGCAATAAGTAGAATTGCTGAAATTCATAAAGCAATTCCTAACACTCACTTAGTAATGCACGGATCAAGCTCTGTACCTCAAGAATGGTTAGACATTATCAATAAATATGGTGGTGAAATTCCTCAGACATACGGGGTACCTGTTGAAGAAATTCAAGAAGGAATCAGAAATGGAGTAAGGAAAGTAAACATCGATACGGATAACAGACTTGCATTTACTGCTGCTGTTAGAGAAGCTGCTTTTGCAGACAAAGCAAACTTCGATCCAAGACATTTCAACAAACCAGCTAGAAAATATATGAAGCAAGTTTGTCTTGATAGATACAAGCAGTTCTGGTGTGAAGGTCAAGCAAGTAAGATTAAGCAAAATAGTACAAATTATTATGCGGATCTATACGCAAAAGGTGCTTTAGATTCAAAAGTAAAGGCAACTGTTTAAAGTTCTAAACCAATTCCAGAGAAAAGGCCTCCAAAATTAGGAGGCCTTTTTTAATGCCTAATTAATGACTTCAAAGTATAAAGGCCATCGATTCCACCTATTTTCTCATCACATGCTCTTTCTGGATGTGGCATTAATCCAAAAACATTTCCCTGTTCATTTGTTATGCCTGCGATATCGAAAGTAGAACCATTAGGATTATTCCTATATCTTAAAGCAATTAATTCATTATCAATTAGTTTTTTTAAAGTGTCTGAATCACAATGATACCTTCCTTCCCCATGCGCAATTGGTAATTTAATACCTTTCTTTTGATGTTCATTATTTAACCAACCTCCTTTGGATGAAATAACATCCAATTCAACATCATCACAAATAAAATTAAGGTTTTGATTCGCAACAAGGGCTCCTGGTAAAAACCCGGACTCGGTTAGGATCTGGAATCCATTACATATTCCTAATACTCTTCTGCCGCTTTTCACAAAGTCATGCAAAGCATTAATTAATGGAGAGAATCTTGCAATTGCTCCACATCTTAAATAATCACCATAACTAAACCCTCCGGGTAAAACAATTGCATCTACATCGCCTAAATCTGAAGTTTCATGCCATAAGTATTTTGTTCTTATATCTAAACATGCTTCTAATGACCAACATACATCTCGATCACAATTTGAACCAGGGAAAACGACTATACCTACAGTGAATTTTTCCATCCTATATCGTTTCTATTGAATACTCATAATCTTCGATTACTGTATTAGCAAACAACCTATCGCACAATAAATCAATTTTTTCTCTTACATCTTTTTCCGTTTCACTTTCTATTTTTACTTCAATCATTTTTCCTATTCTTAAAGACTTAATGCCTTCTACTCCAAGTTTATTAGATGCAGATTTAGTAGCTTCTCCTGCGGGATCAAGAACAGATGGTCTTAATCTTATATAAACTTTTACTGAAAATTGATCCAATTAAAAAATAATTTCTAATAAAAGATTAGTTTAAATTTAAATAAAAAGTACTGTTAATTAATAAACAAATATTTTTATAAGATTGTTTAAAATTTATCAAGCATTTAGATAACCTTTTCCAAAACAAACAAGACAAGTTCTTCTAAAATTTTCTTGTGTTTTAAAATTCCCTGACCCTCCACACTTGGAACACCTAACTTTATAATTAGAATCTGCATCATCAGAAATTATTTCTTTGAAAGCAATTTTTGGATTTTCCATTTAAAGCTTTAATAAGCTAACTATATCGACAGCTAACTATAAAATTAAATCCTTATTTTTGGGTCACTTAAAACCTTAAATTTCTCTTTAATTTTTTCTTTAAAGGTTTTTATCGACTTCTCATCAAAGGAAATTATTACCAATTCAAGACCAGCACTATCGTTTGGCTTCCAACATTCATCTGGAGATTCTTCAAACCAAGTATTAATTTTCTTTCCAACGATTTGTATTTGTAAAGGCAATGATTTATTTGGTATCCATATTCGTCCTTTAATTCGAAGAATATTTAATTCTTCTATAATTTCAGACATCTCTTTTTCAAATTCATTTTTTCCAAGGAAATAATTTGATTTAATTGAATCAGAAAAAAGATCAACATGATTATGTTCATGTTCTTCAGTTAGATATGCTTTATAAGTCTCTTTTTTAAAATCAATATCAAATAAATAATTTAAATCAATTTGTCCATTATGTGATTTAAGAACAGGTGTAGAAGAATTTAACTTTCCTTGGAGATTCTTTTTTATAAGTTCAAATTGGTTATCACTTAATATATCTGATCTAGAAACTAAAACGATATCAGAAACTTCTAATTGTTCTTCGAAAAGTTCATCTATAGAAGCATTATGATCAATCTTATTTGTTTGATTATATTGATTAGTTATTTTATTTAAATCATTAATTGGAGAACCGTTAATCATTGATTCTCCATTAACTATGCCAACAACAATATCAAGATATATAGATGTTCTTATCTCAGGCCAGTTAAGTGCCTGAATTAAGGGAATAGGCAGAGCTAATCCACTTGTCTCAATAATTATTGATTCAATATTAGGGTTATATTCAAGAAGAGATTTTATTGATGGAACAAAATCATCTTGAACAGTACAACATAAACAACCATTATTTAATTCGACAATACAGTCATCTTTTGAATCGTCGCATTTATTACAACTTTTAATTAAATCGCCATCTATTCCAACATCACCGAACTCATTAATTATTAAACCAAATTTTTTATTACTTTCTCTTAGTAAATATCTAAGAAAGGTCGTTTTCCCTGAGCCAAGGAATCCAGAAACAACTATTACAGGTATTCTACTTTTCATTCTTTAGAACTAACACCCTAAACTATACTCAGTACTTTCCCCAGTAGAACTATTTGTACCATTTGCTATAGCGCATAATTCTTTTTGTTGGATACGACTAATAACTGCATCAGTAAAATCAGCACCGTCTATTTTTGCTCCTTCAAAATTACTTTCCATTAATAAAGCATTTGTAAAATTTACGTCTGAGAGATCAGCGTCAGTAAAGTCTGTCGCATAAGCAAGTGCGTCCCGTAGATTCGCACCTGTAAAAGTTGCATTTTGCAATTTACTATTATTAAAAACTGCGCCCTCTAAATTACTTTGACTAAAATCGAAGCCATTCAAATCAAATTTTACAAATTCATTACCGCTTAAATCTTGCCCATGCATATCTTGATCTAAATCAAGGTCTTGTTGATTTCTAATCTCAGGAGGGCGTTTTGCCCAAGCTGTATTTACAGAATTAAAAAATAAGATTCCAACGAATAGTAATGTTATTAAAGCATTCTTTAGGGAAGGTAAAATAATTGATTTAATCATAATAAGAATGTATTTTAGAACTTAAGTAATTAAAGTTTGTAAGATTATTTTAAAGGAAAATATATGGCAATGTCACTAAAGGTTATTGTTCCTCCTCATCCATTAATAAAACATTGGCTTTCAATATTACGAGAACCAAATACTCCAAATGTGTTATTTTCCACTGGTTATGAACAGTTAGGTAAGTGGATAACATATGAAGCATTAAGAAATTGGCTCCCTTATAAAAAAGAAAGAATAAATACTGATAATGGAGATGCAGATGTTTTTTTTATTGACAATAATTATCCAATAAAAGTTTTAGCAATCATGCCCGAAGGACTATCACTTTGGTTCGGAGCCAAAGAAGTAATTCCAAATTCGACACTGTCATTAGGTGAATTACCTAATAGAATCGATAAAAATGAAGGGATTATTATTTTTTCGGGCCAAATAACAACAAACTCAAACACTTTAGAAACCTTAAAAAATTTAAATAACTTGGGCGTTGATTCTAATAGGATTTTATTGATAGCTTCTATTTGCAGTAATAAAGGATTAAATCAAATTGCAAAGTCATTCCCTAATCAAGTTATCTACACTTCTTGCATTGATGAAGAGGATACAAAAGAAAATGTTTTGAAGCCTGGAATTGGAGATCCATTATTGCGATTGAGTACTTTATTCCTAGATAAGAACTAATATATAATATATAAGCAAAGAATTTACCAATGTCTGAATACAGAGATTCGTCTTCAAATAATCTTTTATCATTAATAAGTGGTGCTGTTATTGGTGCTGCAGGTTTAACATGGTGGTTAATATCCGAAGCTGATAGGAGAAAGGAAGAAAAGAAACAAAAGGCAATGATGTATTCCTCTAGGATACAAGATGGTTCAGAAGCAATAGATGAGAATGAGAACATAAATCAAGCTGAAGGAGAGAAGCTAGAGAAGAAAGTTGAGCAATTAAATTCTGCAATTGCTGATGTAAGGAGACAACTTGAAGAGTTGGGGCAATAGAATAAAAAAGGTTCTCAAACAATATGAATAAACTAAGATCATCAGCAATAACTCAAGGTGTCCAAAGATCTCCAAACAGATCCATGTTAAGAGCAGTCGGATTTAAGGATGAAGATTTTAACAAGCCTATTATTGGAGTAGCTAATGGTTACAGTACGATAACCCCATGCAATATTGGACTAAACAAATTAGCCCAAAGAGCTGAAGAGTCAATAAGAAGGTCCGGAGGGATGCCTCAAATGTTTGGAACTATTACGGTAAGTGACGGCATTTCTATGGGAACAGAGGGAATGAAATATTCATTAGTTTCAAGAGAAGTTATAGCTGACTCAATAGAAACAGCATGCAATGCTCAGAGTATGGATGGGGTCTTAGCGATAGGTGGCTGTGATAAAAACATGCCAGGAGCAATGATAGCGATTGCGAGAATGAATATTCCCTCAATATTTATTTATGGTGGAACAATTAAACCAGGAAAATTAAATGGGGAAGATCTTACTGTTGTTAGTGCATTTGAAGCTGTTGGACAATTAACCTCAGGCAAAATAAATGAAGAAAGGTTAATCGAAGTTGAAAAAAACTGTATACCTGGTGCTGGCAGCTGTGGAGGAATGTTTACGGCGAATACAATGTCTGCAGTTATAGAAGTATTAGGTTTAAGCCTTCCTCACAGTTCAACTATGGCTGCTGAAGATTTTGAAAAAGAACTAAGTGCAGAAAAAAGTGCTGATATATTAGTCTCTGCAATTAAAAAAGATATAAGACCGCTTGATTTGATGACTAAGAAAGCATTTGAAAACGCAATATCCGTAATTATGGCAATTGGAGGATCAACAAATGCGGTTTTACACATATTAGCCATAGCTAATACTGCAGGAATTGATATTAAGATTGATGATTTTGAGAGAATAAGGCAAAAAGTTCCAGTAATTTGTGACCTTAAGCCAAGCGGTAAATATGTAACTGTAGATCTTCATAAGGCTGGCGGTATTCCACAAGTAATGAAAATACTTTTAAATGCAGGATTAATTCATGGAGAATGCAAAAACATTGAAGGTAAAACTATCTCAGAATACTTACAGAATATTCCAGATAAGCCTCCAACGAATCAAAATGTAATAAGAGACATAGATGACCCTCTTTATAAAAAAGGACATCTAGCAATTTTAAAAGGAAACCTAGCAAGCGAAGGTTCTGTAGCAAAAATTAGTGGAGTAAAAAACCCTGTATTAACTGGTCCAGCAAAGATTTTTGAAAGTGAGGAGGAATGTTTAAAATCGATATTAAATAACGAAATCAAAGCTGGTGATGTTGTTGTTATTAGAAACGAAGGGCCTGTAGGAGGTCCAGGTATGAGAGAAATGTTAGCCCCAACATCTGCAATTGTTGGTCAAGGGCTCGGAGAGAAGGTAGCTTTAATTACCGATGGCAGATTTAGTGGTGGTACCTATGGTCTTGTTGTGGGTCATATAGCTCCAGAGGCTGCCGTTGGCGGAAATATTGCCCTAATAAAACAAGGTGATTTAATTACCGTAGATGCAGTAAAACAACTAATTGAAGTTGATTTGTCTGACGAAGAATTAGAAAAAAGAAAAAAAGATTGGTTAAAACCTACACAAATATACAAAAGAGGAATACTTTCAAAATATTCGAAAATTGTAAGCACATCAAGTTTAGGGGCTGTTACTGATTTATAAATCAGCTCAAAGTTTATTTTCTTAATCGATAAAGCTTTTTATCCTATTTGCTAAGTTTTCCAATCTAGCACTGTATTTTGGTGAGTTGCATTTTTTTCCATTATTGCTATTCATCCACAATGTTTTAACTCCACACCATAATATTGGTTCATCAGGGAAATTAAGCTTAGAGATAACTAAAACTAATTCTTTATTTGATTTAAAAAGTTCTAATTCAAGATCGTAAATTTCTAATCTTTTACCTTCTTTATCTCGACATAAGATATTAACCGTCAAATCAATATCTTCTTCTTCGATTTCGTAATCACCATTTATTTTTACGACAGAATGAACAAAAGGTTTATTTGTTAAATCTGCTGACTTAGCGATTAAGCTCTCTATATTTTTAGGTGGATTTTCAAGAAACACTTATTGATTTAATTAAAACTTTTATGGAACCCTGTTTAAACTCATTATTAAGTAATCCATCATCACCAAACTTAGAGTGTAGTAGTTGCAATCTTTTAATTTTAGATGGCTTGAATTCAAATGGAAACCGTACCTTATTAGCTCTTACTGAAGGTTTTAGTTCACCAAAAGGAATTTGAACATTTGTTGTTCCGAATTTCTTTGTTGGGAATGATTTAATCCACCTAAGACCACCCGGAATAAATTCTGTTAGTCCTAGTAGATCATCTTCACAAGCTACAGCAAATTTAAAAGTTCTTCCTTGTCCATCAATATTTAATTCAAAGGATGAATATTCAGATACATTTAAAGAGGGTTTATAAATAGACGATCTACAACTTACAAATCCTCCTGCTTTCTCGACAATATTACCCTTTAATAACAACCCAGAATTTGAAATTTCACAAAAAGCTGAACTTGATCCGCCCATAACAGTATCGTTTAATGTTTTCCAACCAT
>Ga0208749_1000029_pt1 | contig 32841 bp, 43 predicted proteins | sample Knorr_S15_td_DCM_FD_185601 | JGI IMG/M metagenome (GOLD analysis project Ga0208749, IMG submission 185601) | Marine microbial communities from Southern Atlantic Ocean transect - Knorr_S15_td_DCM_ad_63m_LV_B (SPAdes) (version 2) | ecosystem: Environmental > Aquatic > Marine > Oceanic | place... | reverse complement strand
ATCGTTATGGTCTATCGTGTTTCGGTAAGGTTTTGGTAAGGCTTCTACATACCACAAACCCTAACCAAAATGAGACCAATCGCGGGCATACCTGGAGCGAAGCGACCCAAACTTTCCTTGACATATCAAACTTCATAGATCGGTTAAAAATCTAATTGTATTATAATGACCACCAACACCAGCAAAGCCAGCAACGCCGGCAACGCCAGCAAGCTTCCAGGGAGAAGAATGAGTATCCCTCTTATTATCATAATGTTAATTATCGGTATATTCACCGCAATTTTTGTGTACAAGAATTTTTTTGATCCCCATCGGCCCAACGAAGATGTACAGGTGAACGAGAAGAACGAGAAGAGCGGTGATCAAACGCGCGCGAGGCCTTTACCTCCACCGGATACACCCAATTAGATTCCATATATAATAAACTTAACCACTAATATCAAACTTTGAAGAAATTACACAAACTTCTTGAAACTTTGGTGTGTATTGTAGCAGTATTTAGTCTAAGATAACTAAACTAATATTCCAGTGGGTGTTCATTAGGAATTACATTCCCCTTTTTACCCTTTAATATGGAACGAAGTATTAAAAATGGCACAGTCGCCACAGATACTATACGCGGAACTGCCTTTTTTATACATTTTACAAACCCGGGTGCTGAACGCATATGAAGTCGCCTTAAACTTCGACATATCTCTATATAATCACCCTCGGGTATATTGAACTTATTTTTATCAACCAAGTCGAATATGTTCTTTACCGGATCGACACAACGGGTCTTAGCCTTTCTCCTTTTTAATTCTGACCGTGTGTCTTCGACCGCGGCACGTCCTTTGGCTGTGAGTGCGCCTGGTTGAACCTCCGCTACCACTTCCAAAAAGGATTTTGACGTTTGGGATCGAGTTCTTGGGCGATTACTAGTACTCGGCTCTATAAAGATAGTCATCGATAAATTAACCAGATATTATTTTCCTTCTTCTATTCCTTTTAGACAATGTTCGTCATTTTTGAAATTAGTTTTTTTTAGATTTTTAGCGTAATCTTAAAAATATAAGCCTATGTAACAAAAACATAATTATTGTAAAACATAAAAAAATCATAAATAGGTGTATATTTGATATTCGGACAAGTGGATTTCTAATGACGATTTTTACAGACTTTTGAGACCTTTCAAAACTATGTAAAAATTTAAGATGAATCAAAGCACTACTATTATGAGAGACGACGAAACAAGCAGTGAACGAGGACGACACCATTACCAAACTGAGCAAGTACACGAATCACACTTTCGCGATCCATATAAAAGACTCACATTATTTTACGACCTCTTTCTAAGAGTAATCAAAGCCCTCTCCCTGTCATTGTACCCATAATATTTTATAGAGACGCCAAAATGTTTTAGCATATATGGATTAAGTTCTGTATTGATTGTATTTTTCCATTCTGTGAGAGTAGATTCAAAATATTCATAATTATCAATATTTCTAGTGCGACTTTTAAGAAAGTTTAGGGATTTTATCCATTCCATGGCTCTGTTAATCGTTCTGGGATTTGGGCTGACTTTTCTGTTCGCAGCTTCGATTACATCAATAACATAGTACCCATGCGCATCGGCGATTATATTTGCCTGCATTTTTGGATACGCTCTCACATAGGTCTCAAAGTCTGCTCCACTTGGCAACGTGAAATAACGAGCGCGGCTGTTATTGTTACTATTAGCGATTCTGGAAGTGGGGGCTGGATGTGTATGGTATGTGATGTAATAATTCCTAATTAAATTCACTATAGAAGCGGCAACCTGACCCCTCTCATGTGAGGTAAAGCGTCCAGGTGTGTTAAACTTCACTTCATTGGATCCCGTCCTACTCGTTTCAAAGCTTATTTTACCCGCATATTCATATCTCTGTATAGATGACAAATTATTGATACTTTTGAGCTCATCAATAACTCTCTTTGGCAAACGAATATTGACTTTGTCATTTGTAATTCTTCCGACTTCGGCGATCATAGTGAGATCCTTTCGTTTTTTTGCTCTTTCGTAGATGGTTTTTTCCGCCTTTCGTTTTCCTAACATGGAATTATTAATTTTATTGATATTCATGGCATTATATGGGATTAGGTGGCTTGAAACCGTCCGGTTTCCTGAGTTGATGTTCATAGGCGTCATCTTATCTTAAATCAACATTTTTAGCTGGGCGAAGATCAATAACTTCAACTGGTTTTTTCAGGAGTGAGATAAGCATGAAGGCTGCTGACATAAATGTAATCCCATATATTCCAGCCATTGTTTCAGAGAGTTTCGTGTGTGTCATATTTCCTAGCTGTTGGAGATTATAAACCATGAATAGATTCATAACAACAATTAGGAAACTGTTGAATCGTGCCTCTCGGCGAATGATTTGGGCGAGTTCCTGATTTTCCATTTTATACTTAATTTTTACAAGTCTATTATTCACTTAGGAGGCTATGGAAGTGTTCGCAAAAGTTATTGAGTTTAGGGAGGATCTCGTCCTTCCACTTAGGATAGTCTTTCTGAATCAAATATGACCTGGATTCGCCATTGTATGTTTCAACGAGGCGGCAGTATTCGATATCTTCAAGCATTTGGAGGTAAGTCTGACATTGAATATCTTCATAGTCTCTCACCCTATTGAACAGACCCTTCGTACGATTCTTGATTTCCACAAGCATCCTAGAACCATCCTCATTATTCTGGATGCGGTCAAGACGCCCCACAATCTGGTAAAGAGTCCCCTCAATGACACAGATATCATACTTATAGAAAGTTTCATCCTCAACGAGAGAAGCGGACATCTTATCAAATTTGGCAGTCTTCTTTTCGTTCCGGGTGCCGTGATTGGTGTAGAGGGTCTTTCTGATATGCTCCTTAGCTTGGACCATCTGCTGTGGTAGAAGACCGGAGTGCTCAATTTGATGGAAAAGCTTTCGCGTTTCCTGCTGAACATCTGTAGAGATATCGCTCTTGAAGCTCTCCGCCTCCTTCAGAATGTCCCTTGTGCTAGAAAGCGAATTGAGTACAACGAGGGCTTCTTCCTCCTTGGTTTGACCCCGGAATGTTTGGGGGGAGTATTTCTTCCAAAGCTCTTCCACGAGTTCTTGTGGTTTCTTGAAACCGCAACCAATGGCACTCGCAACCGATGACGCACCGATTATAACCTTCTTGATGGGAAGGGGTTTGAGAGTACGCTCGGTCTGTCCCAATAGGTATGGGTATACCTTACCACAAGCAATAGAATCTGCGAGGGAGTTGTGAGCGTTGTCAAACTCTTCACCAAAAATCTCAGAATAGAGCTTTGTAAGTTTGATTGGACTCAAGAATCTATCTTTATAGAGCTCAAGAGTACAACGGATCACAAGATCATCTACCTGGGTGGCGTCCAATCCATGCCTGAGAATCTCCGAATGGAGGACACTCGTGTCAAATTGAGCATTGTGAGCCACGAGAGTCTTCGTTCTTGGTCCGATGAAGTCCATAAAGTCCCTAAATACCTCCGGAAAGGGGCGACCCTCCTTAAGCGCTCTCTCATTAGTGATACCATGAATGGCGACGGATTCCTCCCCAATTTTAAAGTCATCGGGGCGAATAATCGCGTCAAATGTCTTAATAAGACGCCCACGCTGAGAGAAGCGCGCAGCGCTAAGACTGACCGCACGACAACCGTCAAAGTTTGAGAGGGTTTCGTGTGTTACTTTAATATTTCGTCTTCCTCTCGGTAGTCCCGAGGTTTCAAAATCGAAGGCTATGTAATTAAGACACGCCATCTGTGTGTTAATTATATAGGGTCTCTTATCTTTATCCCTTAGTAATGAGATAATGAATGTGTCCAACCGACCAGATAATGCTCGAGATTGAGATCGTATTTTGAAGTGTCTCAATAAGAGTGTTCATTTTGTTTGGTTTTATATTAAAATGGTATGACTTAGGTTCTAAGTCTCGCTAATTCACGATCCCGCCTTTTCCTTCGTTCTAATTCATTAAGTTTAGCTTGAGTATTGTTATTTACCTTTCTCTTCTTTATAGGCTGTGTAACATTATTATTGTTATTACTGGAATTATTTGAAGAAGCGGTTACAAAGCTTCTTGTATTGTTGTTACTGTTGTTGTTTCGCACAATATTATTGTTATTAACTTGTCTCTGTGATTGAGGTTTATAATTTGGAGTTCTGGTGCTGTTAGAGTTTGCGTTTTGTTTTTTACCCCCAAATAATCTCGCAGCTCTACCAAATAAACCCGGTCTAGCATTCACATTATTTGAATTACCGGAACCCTCGCGACGGTTATTATTCGGTTTATTATTCATTGGGGTGACATTTCTCTGTCGAGAATTGGAGTTAGAGCGATTGCTTCCAGATGAAACTTCAATATTTGTATTTGGAATATTTATAACGCGAGTTGGTGCAGCACTTCCAACTTGTACAATATCGTTCATTCCATACAAAAAGGATCTCTGTTGTGCAGAAAGAACCAGCCAAAGCTTCGGTGTCACGGGTCTTGGAGATCCATGGGAGCACATGAAAACAAACACATTGGCTAGCATAGCATCACCGGTTGTAAGACAGAAGTTGTGATTGCTTACTTTATTCTTTTTGATATGACTGATAGTAGAAAGTGCCTGTAAAAAGTCACCAAAAAACTTTGACAGCTTATCGGCGGAAGTACCACTTGAAGCTTTACCCTTTGAAACTTTAGTTCCAAGGCGATATGGTTCTTTGATACTTGGATTAAAGATACTAATGGCATACCCACGTTTATCTCTCTTTGGACCAGCTTGTTTTGTGAAATATACATCTATTGCAGTTTTACCATAGTCGTGTTCAATCACAAATTTAGGTTTGTAATAATTCCATGTTAATCTTGATGTAATTCTATTAACAGCCGTGTTACCAACAACACTTGAATTAGAAGTGGCGGCATTCATCAAATACTTGCTATCTTCTTTCGCGCTATCAATGAGCATATTCTTACCAGGATCTAAAAGGTTTGCGACGGAGACAAATGGATAGAGTAGCTTAGCCTTTCCACCATTTGGAAGATTGTATTTGGTTCTTGAAATGTTGAGAGTTGCGGTATGCTTCTCATCTTCTTGATCAAGAGCGAGGAATAGGTTGTTTCTACCCTTCAAGAAACTTTCATTAATTTGGGAATACGCAACTGAAATACCCTTGAACATATCTGGAACATCCCGGTAAATAGTTGGCAAATTATATTTAACCGCTTTTTCCGCCGTCTTATATTTTTTACCGTTTGTATTCGTAGCATTATTCACAATATACTCAATCTTCTTAATGAACTCGGTACGCGTTGGTTTGAGTTCTCTACCAAAAAACATATAAACCGGTGATTTAATCTTTTTAGAACCTCTTCCCCACGAGGCTTTACAATAATGTGCAAATGACATCTTTTGTGGTATAGTTGAATCGTGCTTCATATCAAGATACATCAGGTATGCGAAGTTTATTACATCATCACCCTTCAAAACAAACTTTTCTTCAACTTTAGAACCTCTCAATAAATCCCTTGAAAATATATTGATGTGTTTTTGGATTATTTGTTTAGCTTCATTAATAGATTTACCGCCAAAAAGTTTCATTGTAAACTCATCGTTGGATGTTTCGTCGTAGAATGAAATTATAAAATTGTGTAAGTTTTCATCACCCCTAGTCATCTCACCAACCAATGTGTCAAGTTGATCAACGAGTTTCTTTTGTTTTGTTGATAACACATTTTGTGGAACGATCGTTTTTGGTCGCACAGCAGTCTTGGCTCTTGGTCTCGCAGTTCGGGGTCTTGCTGGAGTAACAACCTGTTCATTCTGAAGTCTCTTGGGTGGAGCCCGAGGTCTCTTCATATCTACTATACCCACTCAAAATAATTTAGTTAAAGATACAATGAACCCATATATAAATGAAGCAGAACGCTGCGATAATTACAGGTGCCACTGGTCAGGATGGATCGTATCTTTGTGAATTCCTCCTGGAAAAGGGTTACGATGTTAAGTGTCTCGTGAGAAGATCAACATACGACATTGAAACTAGTAACCTTAAATCAATCCTAGATTCAATTCAACTCTATGAAGGTGACATATTGGATCAACCAATTGTTCATAAGATGATTCATGATTGTGAAGAGTATGATCGCGTTGAAATATACAACCTCGCGGCTCAGAGTCATGTTCATACATCTTTTAAGTGTCCAAGTCACACATTTGAAACAAATACTTCTGGTATCATGAATATTCTTGAAAGTGTGAGACAGACCAAAGATCACACCAAATATCGTATCTATCAGGCTTCAACTTCTGAAATGTTTGGTAAAGTTCGGGAGACTCCACAAAATGAGGAGACGCCATTCTATCCGCGATCCGTCTATGGCGTTTCCAAATTAGCCGCCCACTGGCTCGTCAAAAATTACCGCGAATCCTATGGTATGTATGCCTGCTCCGGTATCCTCTTCAACCACGAATCTCCGAGGCGAGGCGCCGACTTTGTCACGAAGAAGATTACCGACGGTGTCAAACACATTTTCAAAGGCGAAAAGGATTTCCTTGAACTGGGAAACCTTAATGCTGCGAGGGATTGGGGACATGCTAAAGACTATGTTGAAGCCATGTGGTTGATGCTTCAACAAGAAGAAGCCGATGAGTATGTTGTAGCCACCGGTGAAACTCATACAGTTAGACAGTTTGTTGAAATGTGTGTGAAGGAATCGGGCAAAGAAATCAAATGGGAGGGAGAAAATGAAAATGAAATTGGTATCGTAGATGGAAAAGTTATCATTAAAGTTTCTCCAAAGTTCTATCGTCCATGCGAAGTAGATGCTCTCATAGGCAACGCATCGAAGATTAAGAATATTGGTTGGACTCAAAAGAATACTGTTCATGACTTGATTAAGGACATGATGAGTTCTTGAGCCTTTTCATAATCAACTTCCCACCAGGTTCCATAGAACACTTTCTTTAGGAACTCTGGGACATGGGTATAGTCAATAGGGACTTCTCGTGATGGAAGAGTTATCCATGTCTCATCCTTAATATGCGGAAAAACCCCCTGGTCGTGGGCAATTACGGGTTTATTAAAATACTGTGCTTCTAGCATTGGTAGACCAACGCCCTCACCTCGCGTAAAAGACACGACATAGTCACAAATATTGTAAAGACCCGCCAATTCACCCACGCTAATCTTTTCTGTTACATATTTAATGTTAGGACTTTCAATCAATCCATCTCGATTATTCACTTTCATAATAAGACAATGATTCGTCCCATCAAGGGCTTTCGCAAAAGTGTTCACCAAGTTTATAGTATTTTTGCGAACGTCGTTTGTACCCACATATAGAAATACGATCTTATCAGAATTTCTTTGTTTGGGAATGACAGATGGCTTGTCCAAAACAAGGGGTGATGTATAAAAGTTTACAGCTTCACAATTAACCCCATGCTTTACAAGAATGTCTCTGAGGTAATCAAATGGAACAACAACTTTATGAAACAACTTCATCTGTTCAATAATATCTGGATGAACATCCGAAGTTTCAAACATTGTGTATAGTTGAACGTTCTTTCCTGGGAATTGACGAATCCATTCTCCCCACATTGGGTACGTCTCAATCAATTCCGAAATCGTATACAAATCTGACGTGTCATCGTCGGGTTGTCTGAGATGCTGCTTCAAAAAGAAGCGACCAAGAATCTTACCAAACTTCATTTATGAATATATCGCAGCTCATTTTTAAGCATAATCCATGCTATCCAATTCCACAGATCGTCCGATCTTACACTTCCCCGTCACAAGTTCATAGACCCAATCACCATCGACAATCTCTTCATCAAGAAGCTTATCTTTGAGTAACTCTAACTGTCGTTTATTTGTACCCAAAATACCAATGGCTTCCTTGTAGCATAGATCAACGAGTTTATCAATTTCCATATCCACGAGACGCGAAGCATCTTCGGACATATTACGGTAATCAAACTTGTAACAGCTAAAACCATAGGTTGTAAGCATTTCACGGGCAATGTTATACACCTGTGCAAAGTCGCCAGACGCACCGGTAGTGATTAGTTCTTTACCATAGATGACTTCTTCCGCCGCCCTACCACCAAGAGCCACAGTAATCTGAGCAGTCAGATACTCCTTTGTGTACATAGCAGATTCGGCATTTTCATCAGATGGTTGGAAGAAGGTCACACCACCGGCATCACCGCGGGGAATTATAGATACTTTACGAACGGTGTCATAATCTGGCAAAGTCGCGCCTACAATAGCATGCCCGGCTTCATGATAAGCAACCAGTTCCTTCTTTCGCGGGGAAAACTTAGTGTCACCCTTGGCACCCACAACAATGCGTTGATAGACATCTTCTACAATCTCATTGGTAATGATACCTTCACCGTCCCGAACGGCGCGAATTGCGCATTCGTTAAGAAGATTCGCGAGATCGGCACCGGAGAAACCCGTAGTCTGTCTTGCGATATTTTTGAAATCAATATCATCCGCTAAATTCTTATCACGAGCATGAACACCCAAGATCTTCCTACGACCCCGGATACTTGGAAGAGACACCTGGATCTTACGATCAAAACGACCTGGACGAAGAAGAGCCTCATCAAGAATATCAACGCGGTTAGTAGCCGCTATAACAACAATACCGGTTTCATTATCAAAACCATCCATCTCGGTGAGTAGCTGATTAATTGTTTGCTCTCTCTCGTCATTTGATGGCATTCCACTCGCACCTCGCTGCTTACCCACCGCGTCAATCTCATCAATGAAGACTATACAGGGCTGATTTTGACGGGCGACTTCAAAGAGATCGCGGACTCTTTTGGCACCCACACCAACAAACATTTCAACAAAGTTCGAAGCGGAGCACTGGATGAAGGGAACATTTGATTCACCAGCAATAGCGCGGGCAAGGAGAGTTTTACCTGTTCCAGGCTTACCCGCAAGAAGAGCGCCGCGGGGAATCTTAGCACCACTTCCAAAATAACGATCAGGTTGCTTGAGGAAGTCCACAATCTCTTCCAACTCATCCTTCGCGGCGTCAATTCCTTCAACGTCGGAGAACCTTGTCTTAATTTCCTCTTCAGCTACAAACTCGCTATTACTCAAAAACGGATTAGTCATTGCCCCTGGACCGCCACTGGAACTGCCCATAAAGCTTCTGATGACGAAAAAAATGAAAGATAGGAAAAACAACGTTGAGATACCGTCTGAGAAAGACGCGTTCTGTGTCATATCAACACGAACATTCGAATCGCTCTCAGTAATAATTTGCCACAAATCTTGATTTTGAACAATCCGGGTTTCACCGTAGTTCCCCTGATCATCTTCGAATGCGGCCAAATTTTGATTTGGTTTAATAAGAACCTCCGGGAGTTCGCCATTCTTGAGACCTCTGACAAATTCCGTATATGTTCTCGGTTGATATGGTCGTTGCTTTTTCGTGACATTAACTGATGGGGCTGAAATAGGAGAAGTATTCCCAACACTAAACATCCTTTTATTGTATATATACATAAGGTTAAAGTTTTAACTAACTTCATTTACAAGATGACTTCTCAAGTTGAACTTATGGTTAAATGTGTACATAATGGAAGGTACAATGTATTTATCATTGCAGACGATGAATACATTGGAAGATCTATAGCGAATGGACATGAGTGGGATGGATGGATGCGTAAAGATGTGGAGAAGTTCTACAAAAATGGTACGGATATAATAGACATCGGTGCCAATATTGGTTATAATTCATTAATGTTCTCCGATTATGGACCGGTACATTCGTTTGAACCTGTATTTTATAAACTTGTCGACCTAAATGCAAAAAATAATAATATCAAAAATCCAATAAATATTTATTCGATTGCTCTTTCTGATAGGAAAGAAAGTGTAGATATGTACATTCCAAATAAAGTTGAAGCAAGTGGATTGAGGAATTATGGGGGTACGAGTATGTACAAATCTGATGGTTTCGATGAAAAAACAAAGACTCATGTAGAATGTCAAAAGTTAGACGACATTTACAGTGGTAGACCTTCCTTCATAAAAATTGATGTCGAGGGACATGAAATGAAAGTTTTAAAGGGGGCTGAAAATACAATTAAAAGGTACATGCCTACACTACTTGTTGAAATTTTCAATTTTGAGAATAGCGAAGTTTCAAAATACATAAAGTCATTAGGATACGACGACCCCGAACCAAGACCCGAACATGTCTATTTATACCGCGCAAAAGACATCTTATCTACCATATAATAGAGTTGATACGCGTCCACTACACTCGGTTGCCTGTACTGTTCGGGCATACATTCAGGGATGCCTTCGTCGGAATAATAAGCTGTATCAGTTCGTCTCTCTTCAAAGTGTGATGGATGATTTTCCCACAACCACGAGAGATGCTTGGCACAAGTGTGTATCTTTCCATATCTACGCGTGTATTCCATGGTAATAGCAATACCAATTTCACAAGCGTACATATAGTTTTTCAAATTTGATGCGACCCACATAGTCATTGGATGTTTTGGGTGAGCGGGTCTATAACCCCTCCTCGTTCCATCTTTCGTGAATGGTGCGTGCTTCGCGATATAATCTCCTTGTTGTGCAAAGTGCCAGGCCATGTAAAGCATCTGAACAATCTCCAATTGTATCTTGACAACATGCTGATCACACGACATTCGTGCTATTTCGGACGGGTCTAGAGAAAGAAAGAATATGTTCATCCTTGTAATCAGATGCCTCGAGATATTTAGGTTCGTATATGCGAGTTTCAACGTTCCCGTGGTAAAACTGCCCGTTTCCGATTTCCCAGACTTTGTGTCTTACCGTTTCTTGCGCGTATTCAGATGCTTCTTTTAGATTCCAAAAGAAGTTTCGTTCGACGATATAATCACCAATAACAACGTTTGTGATGAACATTTTAGTACATTTTTCAATGGTAACAAATAAACTTAGGAGGCTGTATTACAATTTTACTACTAGTCGGAAAGATAAGCCTCTTCCTGGTCGTCGGTGACCTGTTCTTCTAGATCTTCATCCACTTCAACATCCATTTCGCCATCTTCTCCCGGATCATCATCTTCGTCGACTTCATCTTCTTCATTTTCTTCATCTTCTACCGGTTCATCATCTTCAATCAGTTCTTCGACCTTCTTTTTCACCTTTTTGGGTTTTTTAGTCGGCTCCTTCTTTTCCTTATTGAAGACACTGTCAATTTTATGTTCAACCTTCTTCTTATGCTCTTGAAATTTTGAAAAATTCAATTTAAGCTGTTCTAGAAAACTTTCACTGAAACCAAGAGATTTATAAGCCTGGAGCACAGTTTTACTGGGTGGAAGTTTCGCTTTACTGTAATATTTTTCATAGAGGGATAGAAATGATCCATCAATCTTTATACGAATTATACCACTCTTGAGAATACGAACCTTCATGTATACTTTGTCCATAAATGGAAGAGACGGTTCAACTGGTCTATGGGGTCTTTCCGGTGGGACATAATCGGGAATATCAGGCTCTTTGTACTCAATTCCAAGTTCGTCGCAATTGCGTTTCAAGAGTGGCAGGTAAACATGCTTCATATAAATAGGATACTTCTGACGAGTATACTCCCGCTTCGGTGGAGGATTTACAATCCCATAGAGAAATGATCCCGGCTGAGGGCGAGAAGATGGTCTGGACTCTTCTCTAGGCCTCAATTGGGGTCTCTTGTACATGATGCTGCTCATTTTCCCTTTGTGAAATTGTGAGGTTATCCTCTAACTTAGGTTTGAAAATATCCAGTTCACAACGAATGACATGTTCAGATTGTCTATTCTCGTGAGTATGATAGGGGCCCCATATTTCTATAACCCGCCTCTTCTTATCATACCAGAGGTAATCAAGACCAAGAAATCTCGTTAACCAGTAAAATCGCTTACCAGTCTTACCGATGAATGAAAAGATATGTTCTTCTTCGTAATCACTCACATCCATTTGAGAATAGTGACTATTTGGAGGTCGGTACGGGGCCATTTTTCTCCCTCCTTTCTAATATTTCGGCCCTAATCCTTATATGCTTTTGTGAGTATACTTCCTTTCGACTTTTCTTGTCGTTCTTGGTAACACGTTTCTTGGGTTCCTCCTTGTAATCCATGGAATATATACTTCGTGTATATTTGATTTTTAGCTCTATGTTCCATTACCCATTCTACCCAATCCTGTCGTCTTAGGTACTCTACGTCCTTTATTTCACAGCCAGTGTACTTCTCAAGGAGATCGTTGAATATTATATAATCACCAAAACTTGAATCCATTGTACATTTTACATGAACTTCTCGTGTATCTTCGTGAAGTACAAATGATATATCGCTGCGACACAAGGGACAGGCATGACTACCACATTCTTGATACCAATAGGTGATACATTGATAACAAAAGGAGTGGCCACAGACGAGATTATATTTTGCCTTCGATGTATAACACACCGGGCATTCCATACATTTTAAATGGTTATATTATTTAAGCCCCGTCCTCATCTTCTTCGATGAGGGATTCGGATTCTGAGTCGGGTTCGTCAGATTCGGAGCATGTAAAGTCCTCATCTTCGCTATCATCTACAAGATCGTAACCACCAGAAACCTTCACATACAATTCAGTATCTTCGAGATTTTTAGTGTCGTACCAACCACAAACGGATTCTTTGGGGACGATTGAGGTTTCATCGTCAAAATTGTATAAATTGCTTTTAACTCTTTTTAAAAACTTCACCTCAACTTCACTGGTGGTCACATCCTGTAAAATATTCGCAATTTGAATGGTGTCGTCGTCGCATTTAACATCGACAATCATGTCTATCTAGACGAGTATTTAAATCTTTAATAATATTAATGTTCGGACCAGCGGGTCCAAATGATGCAGCTATGTTTGACATAGATGACACTCTCATATGGACAAGTGGAAAGCCGAATATACCCATAATTTATCTTTTACATAAAATGAAAGCGTTGGGGTATAAAATAATCATCATCACGGCCAGACCGGGGTTTCAATATGCGGTACAATTGACAAGGGACCAACTTGAGAGTCACGGGATTGTGTATGATTATTTGGGATTTACGAGCGCACAGACAAAAACTCTTATGAAAAAGAGACTGGGTTACAACTTCGTTCTATCCGTTGGTGATATGCCAACGGACTGGACAGATTCTACATACTATATTAACACTTCCAGTTACGATCACACTGGTGGCAGGTAACAAATGTTGTCATTGGTTCATCAGCGGATCTCGTTTGAAGTTGGTAGTAACTGGTCTTTTTTGATTTACAGCGCGCACAGGTGAAGAAACCCTCCGTATTTTTCACTTCCCTTGCTAGATATTCCTTTCGAAGCTCTTTATGGATTTTTTCTTCCATCTTTGTAGCATACGGTCCATCTGGCCAGAGGTGTTCCGGTCGCATGTTAATGACTTCCACCGATTTAACCCTTTTGTTTAAGATCCAATCCTTTAAAACTGTCGACTTCCTGATGTTATATTGAATCTGAAGAAACTTGTGTTTGTAAATATCTGTATACTTATGATTGTCCCAAGCAGGTTCTTCACGAAGACTAATAGCTCGGTCACGCGAATAATTTAAAATGCTCCTCTCGAGATTAACACATATGGTATCTGTTTCAGGAATCTCGAGAAGGGTAGAGAGGCGGGCGACAACAAACTGTCTCGTGGGGTTCTCCATTCTTAATCTATAATAATTACATGTTTTTAACCGACTTAGGGTAGTGGAAGACCTTCGTGTGTATTATTACGCGAACAATCCTCCATATTTTCTGGGGAACAGGCATCAAAAAATTGACCAGTACGACGCACTGGGTTGGTGTCTACAAATCCATACCGGTAATCTGACTGTGGCGAACGATATTTTTCAGTTAGTTGAACACTAACAATAACCAATACAATAGCGATTACTATCCCAACAGCCATGTAAGAACCTTTTACACTGTCGTTCATTTATATTCTGCTAATATTTTTTTGTCGCTCGATTTCAGGAATGACACTGGCTGTGCTGATAAGAGAGCAATATGGTGACATAAGGGAAATAGAGTTGGATATTGATCCAAGAAAAAATGAAATATTCATTCTACTTTCAGGAAGACCAACTTTTATTGGGCAATGGCCAGATCTTGATGTAGTCATTATGAAGCCAGAATACAATAACACACCAAATAATAACAGGCTTCCACCCCCATTCAACGAAGAAGAAGTACATGGATCAATTCTTCTCGTTCGGATGGATGAAAACTCAGACCCGAGAGACTTCACCCTCGAAGAGTACCTCAGTTTTGTTAGTGGGCACGAAAGCCTCACAGTCTAATACAGAGGTTGAGTATTTCATGGATAACATGAAATGAATTTCTGCGATATCCACTGGATTTTTCATTTTGGGCTTACCTGGAAGTGGATTATTATTTGCGACATTCGCAATATCAAACTTTTCACCGGTTGATATCTTAGCCATACCCTTTCCAATCTCCTTGAGCCACATCACATGCTTTTCGTTTTTACAGTCGAAGTTTTTAACAAACTCAGCCATTTTATATTAAATTGGATTCTTTTCTATAAGTAAACGCGCACTTGGATCAGTCACTGTCGTCCATTTTGGTCTCCAGATCTCTGATATGAGATGGTCGTTTCGGGATCCATAATACATCCAAAAAATTTCACGGTAAAAAGCTTCCTCTTTTGTGAGTGGAGTATTGTGTTTGCACATACCCTGTGTAATTTCAAACATTTTGTCACTCATAGTTCCCATAAATTCTTTGATAGCTCCGACCCACCCCGTACCAACCGCATCACTCATCCCATCCTTTTGTCGCCATAGAACTTCATCGGGGAGATATCCTTTGAATGCTTCTCGGAGAATCTCCTTCTCGAGTTTTGTAACTTTCAATGTTTGATTCATTTCCATACAACACCGAATAAAATTCTTATCGAGGAATGGAACAATGAGATCAAGTCCATGCGCACCCGCGCATCTGTCTGCTCTCAACCCGTCAAATTGGTGAATAAGGTGAAGTCGTCTCATATTTTCACAAGCAAACTCATCAACACTTGGTGCGTTATGGAAGTAGAGATACCCACCCAAGATTTCATCACTCCCCTCACCAGAGAAAATATACCGACAATCTGTTTTTTCTTTGATGTATTTACAAAGAAGCCACATAGGTGTAGAAGCCCTGACGGTTGTGGTATCATATGATTCAAGAGACTCAATGACACTACGAATACTTCGAAGTCCTTCTTCAACTGTAAAGGTCACTTCGGTGTGATCAGTAACGAGGAAATCTGACACTTTACGAGCAGCTTCCAGATCTGGACTCCCCACGAGACCAATAGAAAATGTCCTGATCCTACCAAGTTTACGAGCCGCAATGGCCGCAATGAGGCTACTGTCTAAACCACCCGAGAGAAGAAACCCTATTTCACGATCCGTGTTATCCAAACGCATATGTACAGAATCTTCAAGGGCGTGTCGGATCCTCTCCAGATTCGTTGTTGTAGAAAACTTATGAATATTCCAGTACCCTGTATGATAGCAAATAAACCTATCTACATAAGAATCATAGAAATGACCGGGTGGGAAGATGTGGATGGGAGTTTCCAAAAACATGAGCGCTTTGGCTTCACTCGCAAAGGCGATTGAACCTTTAGCATAGTGAGTATAGAACATCGGTCTTACCCCAACAGGATCTCTCGCAGCAAGGATGCGTTTACCATCTGTATAGACCATTGCGAAATCACCATTTATAGACTTAACAGTGTTCTCAATTCCAAGGGTATGAATAAGATTCATTACAACTTCACAATCGCTTCGACTTCTCTCCTGACCACTGCGAAAAGAGCGATGGTTGTATATTTCACCATTACAAGCAAACATGCGATGGGGTCTCACAAATGGCTGCATGCCCGCATCAGTTAGATCATTGATTGCGAGACGATAGTAATCCATCTGACACTTACCCATTATCTCCCTGCGGTAGTCATCGGGACCACGGTGAGTAAGGAGATTGGTGGGTACATCTCGTTTCTCACCATAAAGCGCAACAATACCACACATCCTATTTTATTTATAACCTATTTAATTTTTAAGCTAAAATCCAAAAGATCCCTGTACGCACTCTCATCCGCTTCACCATCCCATTCCTGACCAGAGAAACTGACAATTATTTGTTCGGTGGTATCTGGTATATAAGAAAAATTGGTTACACAAATAAAAGATACATTCGCTCTCATAGCCATATCTTCAACATTTTGGTAGTCAAATGGTTCAAGTGACAAGTATTTTTTCAATTCGCCCGGTGTTCGCTTTTTGACACCCACTTTACTAACGAGGCGAACATATCTATTGGACATGTCCATGTTAGGCCAGAAACCATGAACCGACCTGAACTGTGTGATATAATCGACAAATACACTGGCAGTCTTCTCATTCTGAAAACAAACAAACCGAGACTTCTTTTGGGGGTCGACAAGACTTAAATAAGTTTTCGTGGGTTTCATTTGAATAAAGTGATATATGCTCATCTTAAATAATTTGCGAAAAAAAACCTTAACTAATATAAAATATGAACTTTCCAAAAACGTCTGGACAATGTCAATACCTGTTAGCACTTAGGTCTAAAAAATCTATAATCATAGGTACGGGTCCAGCTGGGACAGGTAAAACAATGTTAGCCTGTCAAATTGGGATTGATCATATAAATGAGGGGGTTGGGCGTAGGAATAAAGTAATCCTAACCCGTCCAATAATATCGGCCGATGAAGATATGGGATATCTTCCGGGTGATATGGATAAAAAAATGGAACCCTGGACAAAACCAATGTTTGACATTTTTGAGAAATACCTCTCTCATAACCAGATGGATCGTTGTATCATAATTGAACCCCTTGGGTACATGCGAGGAAGGACATTTGAAAATACTGTGATTATCGCCGATGAAATGCAGAACAGCACTCAAAATCAAATGAAGATGCTTCTCACTCGCATCGGGGAAAATACAAAACTAATTGTGACTGGTGATTTGGAACAATCGGATTTAAATGAAGAAAATGGACTCACATTACTCTCACGAAGGATTCGGGGATTAGATCTCAGGTATATTACACACGTTGAAATGGACGAACGTGATGTTGTGAGACATCCAGTAGTAAATGAAGTACTTAAAGTATTAAATGTTTAGTTATCATATATGAAAACGATTGCCGTTGCACTACCCGGGCGGGAATTCTCAGCCTCTTTTCTTAAAAACTGGTCTCAAACTCTTATGACATTAACACAAAAGGGTTATAAGGTTATCATGCTCTGCGAATATTCGAGTTTTGTTCCATTTACTCGCATGAAGACCCTCGGTCTTGACGTTTTAAGGGGGGCTACACAAGTTCCATTCGATGGGAAACTGGATTATGACGTGTGGCTCACCATCGATTCAGATATATTCTTTCTCCCGGAACAGGTTATAGAGCTCATTGAGGATGTCGATAAACATCCCGTGGTTTCAGGTGCGTATCGTATGTCTGATCTTGAACATTTTGCGATGGTGAAGGATTGGGACAAAGAATACTACAAGGAACATGGGACATTCGAGTTTCTCACATTAAAAGACCTGGATGAATCCGAAAAGTATATGAAAGTTGCGTATAATGGCATGGGGTTTTTTGCCTGTCGTCGGGGAGTTATAGAAAACTTAAAATATCCATATTTTAGTTATCCACTCATTGAGATAGAAACTGAAGATGGAAGGGTTTTGAGAGATATGTGTTCAGAGGATGTTTCTTTTTGTAAAAATCTCAAGGACGCTGGGTATCCGGTAGTTGTGAATACGACCCTCCGTGTCGGCCATGAGAAAATGCTTGTAATTTGAGGTTCTGTACTTCGTTATTGAGTAATCTGGTTGCCACACTTAATTCGTCAATTTTGTTTGTAATAACTTCTTTTTCAGCCTCGTATCGACGAATGACACTTTTCATTGAATTGTACCATTGATATATTTCCTGTAATTTTTCATCTATAATCGTGTATTTGTCCACTAATCTATAATGAAATGGAAGGTCTCGAATATCGGTCGCAATATCGTCCAATCGGTTTTCAAGTCCATCGCACTCATCTTTAATTTCAGCGTGGCTATCCATAATCATACATATTATTTTATTTTTAATAGGCTCCGACACGATCATACTTTATTACAGAATCACCCAGAATTTCGGCAGCTCTGGGACACTCGGTGATCACTTCACCAACAAACCCAACGTCTACTGGATCAATTCGTTTTGCTGTGGGTTCGTACGCATTATGACTACAGTGAATCATTGTATTACTAATTATATAATTATAGACGTATTGTGCAAGAAATATCTGATCCACTAAATATTTATCCCTTGAAGTAGGTATACTATTTTTAAAATGATCGAGGAGTTCCAGACCATTTATATAACGCATTGGTATAGAGTTTATATTTGACAGTTCGCCCCCCAACCCAATATATTTCAGACAGTTATTTCGACACCCGAAAGTTCCCGCCAAAATGGGAACCATGTGATGTTTGTGGTCTCTAATGATATGGAAATCTTTTGTTGATTGTAACCATTCATTTACCAACTCAACTTCCCTGTCTGTAAATCTTGAATCTGCGTCGCGTGATATGACTGTGGCATCTTCAATGAATAAGTCATCAAACCGCCAAAGGGTGTTTGACGCCTTTGTTTTTGTACCTGGATGATGTATGACCTCCACATTGTCCTGTTTCTTCAACCAATCTATGACATTCGCGGGGACTGTATCATTATAATGAACTCTCACCACCCACCCCTCATAATACTTTTTAGCATCCAAGACATTCTCAATGATTCCATATGTATACACCCTATTATCCCCCCACACAGAATACGAAATGTATTTCATTATTATATTTAAAGGTGTGATTGCTTTAAATTGTAAATGGTTAAAATCTCATATGCCATCTGTGTCTGCAACGAACATCGTGAAATTGAATCTCTTGTGAACTTTCTACTCAAGACTAAGGATGAGGAAGATGAAGTAAATATTCTACTTGATAGTGGTAAAGCGACGCCGGAAGTGCGCGCGGTTTTGGATTCTTATGGCGACAAAGTGGTCGTGAACGAGCGGGAATTTGATGGCAAATTCTCGGATCACCGAAACTACCATGCTACAAAGTGCTCCGGTGAATACATCTTTGCCATTGACGCGGACGAAATGCCACAAGAGGCGCTCATAATGAATATTAAGTCGTTTGAGGGTGACATTATGTATGTTCCACGGATCAATATGTGTCCGGGATACACCGCGGAATGGTTGGACCAACATAAATTTCAGCTAAATGAAATGGGTTGGATTAATTATCCAGACTACCAAGGCCGCTACTACAGGAATAACGGGACAATCAAATGGGAGAGTGACCTCCACGAGAAGCTTGTGGGTGGTGAAAAGATTGCCCGCGTTGACGCGAAGCCCCTCGTCTCTCTTCTCCACATTAAAACTGTAGAGAGGCAGGATAAACAAGGGGAATACTATGATTCATTGTAGTATAAAGATTACGCCGAATATTAGAATAACATGAAAAGGACTATTTTGAACCTGTTTAAAAATAAACTAAATAAAGTCCCTAGCATTGGGATAACATCTTACGATTACCCAACTTCGAGAATTATCAACAACTGTAATGTTGACTTTATCGTAGTTGGAGACACGGCTGGATCAACTGTTCATGGAATTCAAAATCTTAACGCGGTTACGATGGACATGATGTTGATGCACTGTGAATCAGTAAAAAGGGGCTCTCAAAATCAGTTTTTAATTGGTGATATGCCACACATGTCTTATCAACCATCTAATGAAGTCGCCATCAAAAACGCGGGTGATTTTGTGAAGATTGGAATGGACGCCGTTAAAGTTGAGGGAAACTTTCCGGATAGAATCAAATCAATTGCGGATTCTGGTACGGTTGTGATGGGGCATCTAGGCCTTACCCCACAGACCAGATCTAGATTGGGTGGATATAGAATTCAGGCAAAAACTCGGGATGAAGTTGATAGGCTTGTAAGTCAGGCAAAGGGTGTCGAGGGAAGTGGCGCTTCGCTGCTGCTCCTAGAAGCTGTACCCAAAGAAGTGTCAAAAATAGTTAGAGATGAGCTCAAGATACCCGTATATGGAATTGGCGCCGGACCCGATGTGGATGGGCAGTTAGTTATTTCACACGACATTTTGGGTCTCTTTTGGGATTTTAAACCCAAATTCATAAAGCAATATATCAACGGCGAACAGATGTTTCATAACGCAATCAATGAATATGCTAACGAAGTTCACACAGAAAAGTTCCCAGATGATCAACACAGCTATAAAATGAAAGAGGAAGAATTGGAAAAGTTGTTAGGTATGACAGGAAGCTCGTGGAAATATGATTAAAGTTTTAAACCCCTACATTAATAGATGAATATCTGTGATTACATAATAGAAACACTGTACCTCAATGGCATTGATACATATTTTGTAATCACTGGTGGAGCGATTGTACCCTTCATTAATAGTTTAGCCAAAAACCCCGAGGTTAAATACTACTGTTTTCAACATGAACAATCTGCGGCTATGGCGGCCGAGGGTTATTACAGAAGTTGTGGAAAAGTTGCCGGTGTTTGCGTGACGAGTGGTCCGGGTGTACAAAATATCCTCAATGGCGTTTCTGGGTGTTGGTATGATTCTGTACCCGCTTTTTTCATTAGTGGTCAGGTAAACACCGCCGAAGACCTTTCAAATTTTAGGTCCAAACCGAGACAGACAGGATTTCAGGAAATGCCAGTGGCTGATATGTTTAAAGATGTAACAAAAGCATCCATTCATATTCCACATGTTTTAAAAGTGGAGGATACTCTCACAAGACTTATTCAAATCATGAAGACACCTCGCTACGGACCCGTTCTTATGGATTTACCGGTAAATATACAAATGTCTTCGTTAGAGGGTCTTCATCCTTCGACGATCTTATCAACAAAAGTGGGTCAAAAACACATCTATGATATATCAGAATATGTTCAAAAATCTAAAAGACCTCTTGTAATATTTGGACATGGTGTAAAACTGGCCGGGGCAGTCGAAGAGGCTTTAAAATTTGTAGAAGAGAATAACATTCCATTCCTCGTATCATGGGGAGCATTTGATATATGTGAAACGAATCACCCATTGCGTATAGGTTCACCGGGTGTTTATGGAGATAGATGCGCAAACTATGCGATTCAAAATACAGACCTTCTCATATCAGTTGGAAGTCGTCTCGATAGTAGACAGATTGGTGGAAATGCGTCTTTGTTTTCAAAACACTCAAAAAAAATTATGGTCGATATAGATGATCACGAAATTACAAAAATGGGCGAAAAGAATATTAAAATTGATTTCAGAATCAATGAGAACGCGAAGGATTTTCTTCAGAATGTCATCACCGGGGAACTTACAAATAAAACCGAGTGGTTGGTAAGATTAAAGCAGTGGAAACAAAAGTACGGTGTAGAAAAATCACGTGAAGGGGATTCAGCAGTTTATGATTATTTAACTTCTCTCTTTGATTCTCTACCAGATGAATGTATAGTCATACCAGATCAAGGTGGAAATCTTGTTTGGACAATGCAGTCGGCAAAGTTGAAGGCGGGTCAAAAACTATTTACAAACTTTGGAAACTCATCGATGGGATTTGCTCTACCAGCCGCAATAGGTGCGGCCATTGGTTCCGGTAAAATAATTTATTGTATTGATGGTGATGGGGGATTTCAAATGAATATTCAAGAACTCCTAACAGTAAAAAAATATAACCTACCAATTGGAGTCATAATTTTAAATAATAGTGGCTATGGAATCATAAAGCAATTCCAGGATAGTTATTTTGATTCTAAATATATTGCGACATCCAAAGATGATGTATTTGGAGATAAAGTTGACTTTGTAAAGATCGCAGAAGCCTATGGTGTGAAAAATCTTAGAGATATTCCCATACCAGAGACGCAAAAGATTTATCCTAAGTTGGAGTTTGGTAATTCATTGGAAAATATGACGCCATACATCTATTTTGAAGAGGATATGTTTGTCCCCGTTCCACCTAAAAAGAAGCTTGGTTGGAAATAATCTACAAATTCTTGTATCCTCTCTTCAAACGTATATTTGGGAACCCACCCGAGTGATCTAATGAAGTCCGGGGGTGCGTCTTGATTTCCCATTCTCCCGGGTATATTCTCTTCGATTACCTGGTAAGAAACGTTTTGAATATTCATGGCTTTAGATATGTAATTAACAAGGTCCAGATTCGTTATGTAGTCGCCGGTTGTGTTATATACACGCCCGGGCGGTTGATTTAATATAAAATAAACCATATCCGCAACATCATGAATTGATAACCACCGTCTACCCACGACTTCTCCATTAATGCTATGTAAAAATATAGGTTCCTTATTTAGTAGTTTTTTAATAACCAATACCGGAAAACGTTCTTCTTGGCACATCTTACCAAATGTATTATTCACTCTCACAATGGAGCATGGGACTCCGTAGCTAGAATGATATGCTCTACACATCTCTTCACCCGCACATTTTGTAGCCGCATACATATTTTTACTTTCTCGAGAACTCTCTTCCAAACATGTACCATTTTTACCATACACCTCGACAGAACTAAAATATATGAGATGCTCTATATCATGTTTTCGCGCTATTTCCAATACTTTGAATGTTTCTAATATATTATCTCGTATAGCACTCTCTGGGTCTTCTATACATTTTAAAGAACTCGCATTACCAGCCGTATGTAAAATTATATCTATCCCTTGTTGCTCCCACACATGGACACGGTCTTTTAAATCGATTTTATTTAATCTATCGTCATCCTTCGGGGGTCTTTTCGTATAATATATTGTATAGTCGGTATATTCTATAAAATATTGAACGAGTGCGGAACCAACAAACCCCCTCGCTCCTGTTATCAGTACCGTCTTCATTTGATTTAAAGACTAGCGTACTCTTTAACCAAATGCCAAAAAAGGTCTGGTATGCGCCCAATAAGTTTGAATCGTACGGGGAAGAAGAAATTAAAGCCGTTGAGGCTTGCCTTCGCGATGGTTGGCTCGCTGGTTTTGGTGATCGCACTGTGGAGTTTGAGAAGAGAGTTAGTGAAACATTCGGAAAGAGACATGGACTATTTGTAAACTCGGGGAGTAGCGCTATCCTTATGGGTTTATGCGCACTTGATCTTCCAAGTGGGTCTGAAGTTGTAACACCTGCGTGTGGTTTCTCCACAACTGTGGCGCCATTGATTCAACTTGGTCTCAAACCGGTTTTCTGTGACGTGGGTCTTAACTCCTATGTCCCAACTGTTGAACAGTTGAAAGAAGTCGTGACTCCGGAGACAAAGTGTATCCTTCTCCCCAATCTTATTGGAAATGTCCCCGATTGGAAGTCCATTCGAGAAGCTTTCCCGAGTGTAACCCTTTTTGAAGATTCTGCCGACACAATTACAAAGACGGAATGTACAGATATCTCAACCACGAGTTTTTATGCGAGTCATGTCATCACAGCGGGTGGTATCGGCGGCATGGTAATGTTCAATGACGAAAAACATCTCAAAAGGGCCATCATGTTTAGGGATTGGGGTCGCATCGGTGACAATATCGAAGAACCAAGTGAACGCTTCAACCATTCAGTGGACAATATTCCATATGACTGGAAGTTTCTATATGGCGTTGCCGGATATCACCTCAAGGCTTGTGAGATGAATGCCGCATTTGGTCTCGTTCAAATGGACAAATTGGATGGATTCCTCTCTACCCGACGTCAAATGGTGGAGAGATATCTGGAAAACCTCAGGGATTGTCCCTATTACACACTCCCAGATGACTCAGTTAAACCAAATTGGCTTGCTATCCCCCTTCAATGTCAGCATCGCCTTGAACTTATAAAGTTCCTTGAAGAAAATGATGTCCAAACTAGAGTCACATTTGCGGGTAATATTACAAGACATCCAGCTTTCAGAGAATACCTGAAAGACTTTGAAAATGCAGATCGTATAATGAGAGATGGATTCCTTTTGGGTTCTCATCACGGTCTCACTCTAGAAGATGTAGATCGTGTATGTGATCTACTTAAGAAATTCGCCGGTAAGAAGAGAGGTAAATACTTTCACTAGCTTAAAGCTATCATAAACTTTATTATAAATGCCATGTGCTTTAGTTACGGGGGGATGCGGATTTATAGGATCTAATTTTTTGAATATAATGAAGGAAAAACATCCCGAAATCAATTTTGTAAATATCGACAAACTAGATTATTGTTCAAATGTACATAATGTCAATTCGAACGTGGCTACATTTATTCAACATAACCTATGTAATGTTGGAATTCTTGAAAGTATTGTAAAGAAGTATAGATTTGACTATGTTTTTCACTTTGCCGCACAGAGTCATGTAGACAATTCATTCACAAGTCCATTGGCTTTTACTTTAGATAATACATATGGCACACATGTACTCATTGAGGTATGTAGAAAGCATATACCAAATGTTCAATTTTTACATTTCAGTACGGATGAGGTATATGGTGAATCAAAAACGGACGAACCATTCACCGAAGAAAATGCTGTACTTAAACCAACAAATCCATATTCAGCGTCAAAGGCGGCAGCGGAAATGATCGTCTGTTCGTATAAAGAATCATTTGACATGAATGTAAAAATAATTAGATGTAATAATGTTTATGGACCCAATCAATACCCAGAAAAACTCATTCCAAAGTTCATACGCTTATTGAAAAACGATGAAAAGTGTACAATTCATGGAACTGATAGCGCAAATATTCGTAGAGCGTTTATACATGTACATGATGTAGTGGATGCGGTTGAGATTGTTTGGAAAAATGGAAAAATCGGTGAAATCTACAATATTGCGTCGGATGATGAATTAAGTGTAATGGATGTTACAAAACTCATTATTAAAACTATAAAAAATACCGAAGATTATGACAGTTGGATTACATATGTTGAAGATAGACCATTCAATGATAATAGATATCACATATGTGCTAAAAAAATCAAGGAGTTGGGTTGGTCTCAAAAGAGAACGAGAGAAGACCTCATAAAATACATACAGGATTAAAGAATAAAACAGCCCTAAACATATAATGACAACCTTCTACCTCCCAGAGTCAATGGGGTGGGGTAATGTTGCTCTATGTTTATCTGACCTCGTGTTTAGATCTCCAAAGCCCCGTGCCCATAAAAGTCTTCTTGACGACGATCGGGGTGTAGATTTTAGTGGTTTTGAAATTACAGATGACCTTCATGAGGAAAAATTTGAACATAGAATCATCATAAATCCGACATATTTTCATCATATTCATTCAAATCTATCGCAAATTATAAAACCCAATGAAGAACTCGAAGAACTCATTAAAAAGTACGACCACGGTCTTGAATATGGTATACATATTCGACGCGGTGCGTGCTCGTCAGATTCTGAAAATGTGGGATGTCACGGCACGGATGATACAGGTAAGATAAAAAAGGCCTTTTTCGCAAAAGACAGCGCCCTTGAAAAGTTCATAGAGGTTGTTGAAAAAAAGGATGCTAAATTCTTCCTGGCGAGCGATAGTAAAGAGATCAAGGATCTATTTAAGAAAAAGTTTCCGGATAAAATTGTAACTCTTGAGCATGACATTGTTCTCACATATAAGTGTGACACACTCAAGAACTACGATGTTACAAAAGAGCAACGATACGCATGTTACTTGGACTGGTTTCTGTTGTCAAAATGTAAAGACCTCTACATAACCGCGGGTAACCAGGATCTCACCGATCTATCAACATTTGGATACAGTGCGGGCGCTTACGGAAGATCAAACATTCACTTTGTCTTCAATTAAATTGTATTCAAGAATATTTAAACGGTGATCATGGTCATCATTAAGGATATACTTGACATTCTTAATTTCTACCCGCTTCCCATAAATCTCCTCAAACTTATCTTCAACCCGTTTCCTCTTTTCTTCAAACTCTTTGAAATCCTCGAGGAGTTTATTGAAATTCATTTTTGGTAGGTTTTTATAGTTTTGAACATATGCGATCCAATTTGATGATTTCCTCGTTTCATGGTCAAGTGTAGTTAGTCTGACGAGATCCGATGTCTGGTGACACAGGGGCATATTTAAAATTGGCTTTCCATTTGAGGTCAAAAATCCATGCCATACTATATCAATTGCTTCGTTTAGATTCAACTGTTCTAGGAAACTTTTTGCCATATCCAAAGTCCACCAGGTACATTCACAACCACCGTTATTAGGAAGTTTATAAACTTCTTTCAATTTTGGAGCCAGATTGAAAAATGGAGATGTACCCAGATTGAGAAATCCAATTTGCTGTATTTCATCCTCGATACTTTCAAAATATTTCACCCAATCACCACGAAATGTAACATCATCATCCATGTGTAAAGCAGATTCAATATTTTCATCCACCATTTGTTTCATAATCACAAGGGACTTTACAAAATTACTCGTAAGTTTTGGTCCGTATGGAAGGTTGTACTTTGCGTTGAGCCACTCCACGAATGGGTGGTCATGATTATAGTCCTCTACCCATCTCACATCCTTGATTGGAACCCTATCCTTCAGGTGTTCTTCAAGGAACACTTTACGCTCAGGTGACAGATTCGGACAATGCTTGACAAATATAACTTCGGGTAATTTCATTATGTATACATGGATTAATTTCTATAAGTATAATAAATGTCAGACATTACCGCAACACAGGCGGCAAGTGCCATGTACAACAAGGCCAAGAATATCGCTAGTGGTAAGATTGATCTTGAAGTATCAGGTGCGACAGTGATGGGTATCATCGCACTCGGATTCATCTACTTGATTATCTCATCGATCGGGATGGGCATCTATTCTAAGTGTGAGGCTATGCAGGGAAAGCCAGTACAAGAAAATCTCAACAAATATCTCGCCGCAACTCTCACCATCGGGCTCACCATTCCATTCACCCTCTTGGTCACCAAGTTTGTGAAGAATGAAGGTGCTGCGTTTACACTCATATACTCTGTGATGGGTCTTGTTGGTAGCGCGGCTGCTCTCAATTGGGCCGTCAGGTGTGAAAATGCTAAAAACAGTGAAAAGAATTTCGCTGGTGTAACTACGGCATTGTTTTCGATGACTCTCCTATATTCTTTCTTTCTATTGAAACCAAAAGGGGGTCCAAGACTCACTCGTCAAAATGCTTTTAAAATTGCCTAAATAATAGTAGGTATATGAAGCCCATAGTGTATAACATCTATGTACTCATGATGCTCTTCTCCTACGTGTTGCGTAGGACAGGAACATTTACGATGGAGGAAAAGGTACGGATGTTGGAATTTATAAGTAAGATGGCGCAGAACCCAGACCATAAAGTGTCATTAACGCAAAGAGTATCATAAAGCCGCGACCAGTATCACGAGTCGCGTACCTTTCAAATTGCTCATCGTTGAGTTTTTCGTCGGCGTTTTTCATACTCACCAGTACAAATGCGCACGACATGACGCCAAGTGCGGCAGTTGGCACAGATGCAATCTGTTGTGGAATATTGAGTCCAGTCAAAAAGGCATTCGAGCCCCCGAGTATAACACCGTACATAGAGGCGCGACCATTTACAGCTTCTGCAAAATCAAGAGCACTCCTTCCTTTTGCATAAGTCACAAGTTTTCGTGATGGTCTAGATGTTCGAAATCCCACGCGAGTAAGCGTTGGTTGTTTTAAAGTCGATATCATTGTGTATTACCTTGATTTTTCTCGTCTTCTTTAACCAGGATTTTGTTTAGAATATATAACTGAAGAATTAAACCAACTGTTGTATATGCTACTGTGAAATTCATGCCATATTTCCTGGACTGGTAGATAAGCCAAAGTGAACTCGCGACGAGACCCAGTAGAACGGCATTCTTAGACTTCGCATCCATTTCATCAGAGCGAATGTAATCTTGATACATCTGAATGAAACCTATACCAAAGGCAAGTGCCGCGACTGTGTTATTTCCGTCCATTTTTATTGTATACTAAGAATATAAAAATGGAAGCGATCTTGGAAAAGTTTGGTGGTAAGATCGACGGCAAGAGTGTTATTGTGATGGTTGAAGACATCAAGCGAGAGTACCTAGGTGATGGACTCCAGAAGGAAGATATTCCACCAATCGTTGCGAAGTTGATGGTTAATGCCTCGAAGTTTAATAAGCTCGAGGGTCCACAAAAGAAAAAATTGGTCATCGCGATCCTCAATCATCTCATCGGGGAAATTGACGGTGACCAGACTCAAGACAGTGAATTTGAACTCGTCCTTAAGGGGATGGTTCCAGCCATGGTTGATGGTTTTGCCGGTATGCTTAAGGCTAAGCAAGCTGTTGGAAAACTCTTTAGCTGTTGCCTAGGCGGGAAAGCTTGAAGCCATAAGTACCATTAGTTATAGTACTGGGAATAACGTTGAATGAAATAGTGATACGATTATTCTCCTTATTAGATTTATACCCATGCTTAATATGAGATTCCCATAACAAAAGTGTTGAGGATTTGACATCATTGAACCACCCCTCATTTTGTTCATCGGGACAATTGAGTTGTAAAAACGGTTTGTTGGGCACTCGTTTGTTTTTAAATGAGAGTGGCGCATGCTTTCCAGGTACAAAATTAACAAAGTATGTACCGGAAACAATAGAATTACAATGATTGTGTGATGATTGCGAACCACCACTATCACACACATTCAACCAACATTCGCTGATAATAACATCCTCACATTTACAGCGAAGAGTCTTGTTAATATATTCCTTAGAACACGTCTTGATCCAATTATGAAATACATCGAATCCTTCACAATCCAAGAGATTTAGTCCATCCCTTGGATCGTAATAATGCATCAACAGGGGATTAGAAATTCCATTCTTTTCGTTTGTTTTAGAATTTTCGGCTTGTGTTATGATAGACATACACCTATCTTTCAGTTTTTCATGGTGTGTGTGTGGGAAGTCAAATGCGCTAACATACGTCGGGAAGATGTCATAAGTTCTCATTAAGATATATGATAACTTCAACTTTAAGTTTGCAAATATTACTGGATAAGTAAGATAAGGATTTACAGCATTTATATTGTAGAATGAAATTTCCTCCATTGGAGGTTATTATTCAATACGGACTATATACTGTAAAAGAACTAGAAAGGTTTACAAGGGGTCTTGTGCCAAAGAAAAAGAACGTCATCATTCTTAACGAGTGCGATAAGTGTGCATTCGTCTACGCGGGTCCGACCTGTAATAACTGTTGCTAACATGGGATATTACGTTGTTGAAAGCCGCATGTCGAAGAAAAATGTAGAGGCGACGAGTGATTCGAGCGTATGTTCGGAAAGGCGTCTCATCAAACAGCTTCGGAGGGAGTGTTTGAAGAGTGGAAATAAACCCCATCAGTTCTCAAGTTGGCTAAATAGGAAATATGGAGAACTTGTAGTTGAACGAAAGACCTGTTATGGTCACGGCAATTCACTTCCATGTGTCCTATGTAGAAAGGCCATTGAAAGGAATGGAATAAATTGGGCCGCGTATGATGGAACCAAATGGGTACATAGTAAAAAAACAGATTCTTTACCATCGTCTATAGCGACTAATAAACAGCATAGACAGTTAGGATTTAGGCGTAATAATTAGACCCAGAGCTGATTCTAAACTGTTGTGATTTCTTTTTAGAGGTTTATTCCTCTTTAGTTTTAGTGCGTTGTTAGACGATGTAGCATTCTTTATTTCATCCATCTTTTTTGTGTTTGAAATAATGGGTATCAAATTATTTATTACTGGCGTCGTTTCAATCTCTTTTGGTTTTTCGACATCTACAGTTTGATTTTCTCTGAAATCTTCAATCGTCATTTCACCACCAAATTCTTTTAATTTAAATCTATTTGGTGCACACTTTACGGGGCCTATCTGACCATACATTCTTTTTCGCATGAGGATAATATTTCCACATACAATTCCACCCTTACAGTCCCCGTACTTATCTATCGCATGTGACTTCATACAGCTCCATGAACAGTAATTACCCGCCGTGTAAAACTTACTTCTGAGAGCATCGTGCCTATAGGGCATACTTAAAGGTGTACCTTCGAAAGTGTGACAACACCACCAACACCAAGACATATTATAATGAATTATCTCGTCTTTAAGCTTGACATTATGAGTAGGAGGCATAAACAACATGACGAAGATGATGAGCTTATGTAGTATGTAAGATACCTAACATTCATATTTTTCCAATTGAACTTCTTTGGGAATGCTGTCATGGGTTGTTTGTTGAGAGGAAATCTATCAAATGGTGGTTCTCGGATGTCGATGCCGATCATGGGATCGTCCCACCAATCCGGGAGTACAAGTTCTTTCATGTCTCCATTACAATCAATTGCTAAACTCGTAATTGATTGCGATTGAATGTTAAGATCCTTTTCACAAAACCGATATGATCTTTCACAGTCACCCATTACGTCATCTGGAATAAACCCCTTTTTACATTCCCTAAGTGTGCAATGTGCGTTATCTTTCAAGATATTGAAACCGTCAGAATATCCATATACAACTTTCTCCGTCCCGGCGTCAACTTCCTCTTGATTGAGTACTGGTTGTTCACCAAAAACCGCACGATTTTCTTCCAATACATCATAATATTTACACCCGGCAGCGTCGGGGTTCGTATCACATACTTTATTTTTCAGATTATAACATCTACACCATTCATCGTCGGGGTTCTGACTACAAAAAGATGCCCCAGCTGAGTTGTATTGATCTCTTAATAGATTCTTTACACATTTACCATCCGTTTTAAGACGTGTACCAGTGGGGTTACCTTCATCATCCCTGATACACCATTGTTTACGAAACCCGGTTCCATGGGTATCGCCACATGTCCTACCATTGCCAATCTGTTCGTTAAAATTGTCTACATCTCTACAATATTCCTGAACCAAATCCTCATAATCAAAATATTCTTCACAAGGAGTTGAAGCGAGCATGGAAAGCACTTGTGATGTGAGAGGAAGAGTGGAGCGATTTGTTCTAAAATCGTCGCCATACTCTTCTTTGAGTGCATCTTCCATGACTTCACATTGATCAACTTCTAGGGTTGACGATGATCCACCACCACCCATAGTAGTTTCTTATCTTTACCACAGAAAAAAGGTCCTGAGGGAAAGTTAAGTTTTTTATCTTCTACGGAAACGGGTTGGACCACCACCACCCGAGGTTGCTAGTAATATTATGATAAGTAAACAACAACATGACATGAATAGAGTACCCGCACCACCGCCAATAGCCAATTGTGTCGTTGTATCATTAATATCCAAGAAGCTATTTGAATCTGAAGAGCCCCCACCGGTCGAGTCCCCACCGGTCGAGTCCCCACCGTCCGAGCCCCCACCGGCCGAGGACCCGTCGTTTGCGTTGAGATTACAGGTAGCGTTAATGGGTGAATCTGCTATACTTTGAAAGTCAAAATCTTGAACACATACCTGAACAGGTCTACTACAATTGGTGTCGTACCCTTCGGGTAAGTACTTGTCACCCCGACAGACTTTACCAAAGCATGGTTCCATATCACTCCATGAATTTTTATAGTCGTCGGGGGTTGCCTCAACCAATTTATCATATGTCTGTCTCTTTTCGGCACACCCGGCGGCAGCGGTATTAGAATCACACACGTTATTCGATATATTATAGCATGAACACCATGGATCCGCTTGGCCATCCGCAGTATTACAGTAGTTCGCAGCTACAGTCGCGTAGTGATTTCCTAGATTATCCATGGTACAATTGGCATCGGCTGCTATGCGGTTACCGACACTACAATATTCCTTGGCGAGTGTTTTAGATGTATCATATTCAAGGCAGAGTCCACCACCCGGATTTTCGAAGACATTCCCCGAGTAGGAACAGAACTTTTCCTTGATTTTAGATAACATGGATTTCCGTGGGTCTCTTGATGGTGTACTGTTTAACGCATCGCGCAGTTCTCGTATTTCCCGTGCATTTTTGTAATAACACCGAACCTTTCTCGAATTTATCATATGCATGCTCCCCCCGGGACATGGTTTACCTCTTGTACACCCGTCTCCCCATTGTGTTCTGTCCCTTGCACCCCATAAACAAAAATTGCCTTGTGCCGTGGCGTCATCCTGAGTTGTTCCGCCTTCGCCAAAATGAAACCACCAATCGCCTATATTCCCGTCTATATTCATATCCTGCCAATAATCCCTCTTCGGCACTTGCCTAAAAGTTACATAAGACATTTGATTTTTAAACGCTTTGTGTTCTCCCCAACCTTTATGGTGGTTCCCGAACCACGTTTCATACGAATTCACTGGGAACGTCCACCCACCCCCACCTGGTTGGTGTTGGTATAAAGTCACGAGCTTGTTTGAACAATCACCTTTGAGCCTATAGCCGTCTATATCGTCGTCCCATCCGACCCTGCTTAGTGGACCGCTACTCGAAATTGTACCGGACCTACCTTGTCCAAACCAGTGCGAACTTACCTCGAGCTTACATGACATTGGTAAGTTTCCTACTTTTACCACAGAAAAAAAAGGGTTCTGAGGGAAAATTAAGTTTTTTATCTTCTACGGAAACGGGTTGGACCACCACCACCCGAGGTTGCTAGTAATATTATGATAAGTAAACAACAACATGACATGAATAGAGTACCCGCACCACCACCAATAGCCAATTGTGTCGTTGTATCATT
>Ga0208749_1000028_pt1 | contig 33038 bp, 34 predicted proteins | sample Knorr_S15_td_DCM_FD_185601 | JGI IMG/M metagenome (GOLD analysis project Ga0208749, IMG submission 185601) | Marine microbial communities from Southern Atlantic Ocean transect - Knorr_S15_td_DCM_ad_63m_LV_B (SPAdes) (version 2) | ecosystem: Environmental > Aquatic > Marine > Oceanic | place... | reverse complement strand
AGGATTTTTCTAAGAGGTTTAACTTTTTTTTGAATATTAACTTTATTTTATGGAAGCTGCTATAAATCCCATTAAAATTTTCTAGTAATATCATCTTCTTTTTGATTAGAAAAAGGAACTTATCCACTAGATAAAAAAATCTTTTTAGGTATTCCTTTATAAATATTTTGAATATTGTAATAATTAAAAAAATAATTACTTATTGCAAATACTTGAAAGTGATGTTTATTAAATTTGTATATTTATTTATATTTTATGGGGGTTCACTTTTTGACATTGGTTTTTACAGCATTATCCCCTTTGCTCCTTTTGGCAGCAGTAATTGTTGTTTATTTATTCCATTAGTTTAATTTTTAAAAATTTTAAGGGTGTATTACCCCTGTTTTTTCTAAGGCAAATGATAGTATTGCAATTAATGCCATGAAAGTAAGAATTTTGTTTTTTTTGAAGAAATCCATAATTTAAATAATAATTTTTTAATTGATTTAATTTTTATATAAAATAGTGATTTAAAAAATTTAAAAGGTTTTAATTTAATCTACTTTTTTAGAACATTTACTAAACTTGATATCTTCCATTATTAGGAATAATTGCAGATTAAACTTATATCTTGCTAGTTTCAAATAATAATTGCGATAAACAATGGATCATTAAAATTCTCTTATAGATCTTGCTAAAAGTAAATCAGCATATTTACGGATTTACTGGCAATAGAAATAATAGTAACTTATAACTGTTGAGTTCGGAGGCAATCTTATATGATTGATAGTCCGCCTGAAATTTAGCAAATTCCAAAGAAAAGGAAGCGTATTCCTGAGAATGGGATTAATCGAAAATCTAAGTTCAATCAATTAGTCTGATAAGACTTCGCTTTATAATTACTAGCGAAATAAGGAACTGAAATTATCGTGAATAATCCCCTATTTCACATTAGTAAAGCTCATGAGTAAATGAACTTTAATTGATGTTTTATTTGAAAATTGTAAGTAGGAAATAAAAGTATTTTAAAAAGGACTGTAAACTCAGTCCTTTTTTATTGTGAAAATAAATCTACTTACTTTATCTTTCTTTTCGTTATATATATATTAAGTATAAGAAAAATCATTTTTTATATCATTAATTATATTCATAAAATGAATGAGCAAATTTTGTTTCCAAATATAGATATAAGAGAAAAGGGTTTCTTAAAAGTTAGTGATATTCATAATATCTATTGGGAAAGATCTGGTAATCCAGACGGCAAAAAAATACTTGTTGTTCATGGAGGACCTGGAGGTGGTAGTCAGCCAAGATATAGAAGATACTTTAATCCAAAAATATTTGATATTATTCAGTTTGATCAGAGAGGTTGTGGTTCGTCAACTCCTTTTTCAGAATTAAGAGAAAATACTACTAATGATTTAGTTAATGATATAGAGAAATTACGCATAAAATTCAAAATTGATAATTGGCATTTGTTTGGAGGCTCATGGGGATCTACTCTTTCACTTATATATGCAATAAAAAATCCCTCAAGAGTTCTAAGTTTGACCTTAAGAGGAATATTTTTATGCAGGAAATTTGAATTGTTATGGTTTTATCAATATGGAGCAAGTGAAATATTCCCTGAAGAATTTGAAGAATATATTTCTGTAATTCCTCATGAGGAAAGAGAAGATTTGATAAGTTCATTTTATAAATATTTAACCTCATCAAATGGAGCACTCAGATCAAGAGCTGCTGCTGCATGGACAAAATGGGAACTTTCTACAAGTCATCTAATAAAAAAAGAATTAGATTTTGTTAAAGGAAAAGCTAATTCTTTCTCAGATGCATTTGCAAGAATTGAATGCCATTATTTCATAAATAATATTTTTTTAGAAGAAGATTTTATCTTGAAAAACATCAAAACTATAGAATCAATACCAACAAGCATTATTCAAGGAAGGTATGATGTTGTATGTCCAGTTAGGAGTGCCTGGGACCTTAATAAAAAATTAAATAATTCCGAGTTAAATATTGTTGATGATGCTGGACATTCTATGAGTGAAGAAGGAATTACTAAAAAATTAATAGAAGCTGTAAAAAAACTTGAAAATATTTTTTAATATCTAATAATTTGTCAAATAAAATTATAGTCCGTTATCTTCAATATTTTGAGCAATACTCCTAAGTAATTGAACAATATCAGAGTCATCACATTCAGTATCTTCTTTAAGTAAAATACATTCATCTCTAATACTGACATTTGTACTCCACCAAATACCTGAACTATTGGTATCATCCCATTCAAACCTATCAGACATAATTTCTAATGATAAGTGATTTGATTTAGATTACTATTTAAAGAAATCTTATTTTTTATAAGATAATAATATTAAATAATTTTTTTAGCTATTTAAAATAATAATAAAATGCTAATAACAAAGAAACTTTGGGATAGTAATTACAAGCTAGCTGAACTTAGCTTAAATACAAAATTTGTCCAAGGTCTAAAAAGTGGAAAACTTCCTAAACATATTTTTCAAGAATATTTAGCTCAAGACTATTTCTTTTTGGAAACCTTTGCAAAGGCATATGGTTTGGCAGTTTCTAAATCTAAAGATAAATATTCAATAAGGACTTTAAGTCAACTTCTCATAGGAGTATCCGAGGAACTAATCCTACATGAAACTTATGCAGAAGAATGGGATATTGATTTGTCTAATAACCACATAAAACCCGCTACTAAAAACTATACTGATTTTCTAGATGATGTTTCTAAAAAACTAAGTGCAGTTGAAATAATGTTTGCTATGACACCCTGTATGCGTCTTTATTCTTGGATAGGTCAAAGGCTGTCAAGTATGGGTTACGATAATACATATAAGGAATGGATAATTACATACTCTGATAAGAACTTTGCAAACTTAGCAAAGTCGCTTGAAAACCTTATTGATAGTTATCAAGATTCATTTGATATTAATCATGCAAATTATTTATACAAAAGGGCAATGGAATTAGAGCTTGATTTTTTTAAAGCATATTCAGATTTCTAATTAGTTTATATAATTCTTTTTAAGCTCGAAATATTAAAATTATGTATTCAAAAATTGCACTTTCAATAGGAGGTAGTGACTCTGGTGGAGGTGCCGGAATTCAGGCTGATCTTAGAACTTTTATGGCACTTAAGGTACATGGATGTTCTGTAATTACATGTATTACAGCTCAAAATAGTATTGAGGTGAAATGTGTAGAGGAAGTGAATAGTAATACTTTATTAAGTCAGATGGATACCTTAGTAGATGATTTCTCTATTAATGCTTTAAAAACTGGGATGTTACTTAATGAAAGGATTATTATTGATACCGCATCAAGGTTAAGAAATTATCCTATTCCTAAAATAATTGACCCAGTAATGGTAACTAGAACTGGTTCTAAATTGCTTGAAGATTCTGCAATTAATGCCTATAAAAAATTACTTTTGCCAATTGCAGAGTTGGTAACTCCAAATATTTTTGAAGCAAATCTATTATCTAATATGAAAATTAATAATAAAGAAGATATCGAGAAAGCTGCAAAGAAAATTATTGGGCTAGGAGCTAAAGCCGTATTAATTAAAGGTGGCGGTTTGGAGGGAATGAAAGGTAAAGATTTCTTTCTTGATGCAAATGGCAGAAAAGATTGGTTTTTTAATAAGTTTGTTAATACACAAAATACACATGGAAGTGGATGCACATTAAGTGCTGCAATTTGTAGCTATAGAGCATTAGGTTTTGACTTGATTGATTCTATACAAAAGTCAAAATTATTTATTGTAAAATCCCTAGAAAAATCTTATAAAATTGGCTCTGGACCAGGACCTCTAGGACACTATCAATAAATTTAAAAAATAGTAACTAGAAGCAATATCCCCTATGAGGGCTAAAAAAAATAAAATTTATTTTCAATAGTATTATTTTGTATTTTTCAGACAAGTTTTTAAATTGTTATTAAATAATAATTTTTATAATCGATAGTAATTAAGACTTATTCCCTTTTAGTTGTTTAAAGACTAATTTATAAAAAAGACTATTGTTATGCTTAAAGAAGAAACAAATAAACAAAAAACTATATTAAATGTTGGTTACTGCGAAAGTACCTCTGAATGGCTTAATAGGATTATTAATGAATTGGCTGACGAAGATAAGAACTTTGTAGATTTATCAGTTATTTGTGCTTAATTATTGAAACTATAAATATATCTAGATCGACTTTTAAGATAATGTATCTATTAAGAATATATTTATCCATTTTAAATAGTTTTTAAATAAATTTAGGTAATTATTCGCATAGTTTGGGGTGTAAAAAAAAGTTAAAAGTAAGTAATTCAAAAAAGTTATTCTAAAGTTATGCAACCTATCTCTGAAGAACTTTATAGAAAATTAGTTAAATCTTCTAAAAGATTAGAATTGTAATTTTTATTGATTTAATTAATTCTTATTTTTTTAATTGGAAAAGAAATTTTTATAGTTGATTCTTACTGAAAATTTATTAATAGATTTATAGAATAAACTTTTCGATTTATGAGAAATGAAACAAGATTCTATAAAAACAATCGGCATGAAAGAGGAATCAAGAGAAGAAGCTCTATTGACATATTTACTAGAGGTAGAAGGATTAACAGATATTCTTGATAAGGATTTTGAGGAGTGGTCTAATTTTGATAGCTGGGAAAATATTGCAGTTCAGCAATGGATTTTTGCTCGAGCCTTGGAAGTTTATAGAGGTAAGATGATAGATATTAGATGCGGTTGTTGTGAATATATAAATTGTCTAAAAAATGATTTTAAGGCGATTAAGAACCAAAAATGCAATGGGATAAAAAGTGCATATATGATTGAAAAGGTTTTAAGTGAAATTGTATTGGCTGCAGCCCAAAGAGAAAGTGATGGTACTTATTCTGCATAAGTTTATCTATAGGAATCTTTAAATTTAAAAAATTCTTTTACCAATTTATTTGCTTCCACCATTCTTCCACCTTTGATTGGTTACCATGCCAAATCTTCCTGAAAATCCCTCCATGAAATTTTTGTGGAATTTATCCCGGTCTTAAGGTTACTTGATTAATACAAAAATACTTCTTGCAAACCGTTATTTGATTTGGCAATATAAGTTACCGACTCTGTAATTGACACATCAAACTTAGATGTTTCCTTTAATGGCCAGATAGAACTGAAGGATTAAAAGTCGGGGATTTTCAAATATCTTTCTTCCGGTCCAGCTGTTAAAAAGCTCCTAAACACATACATATAGACAATGAAAATTATTAAGAGACTTAGTTCACTCCCAGGCGATTCTCTAAGTGTTATACGCCGCACGCCGCCACTTGTTTTTGCAATGGCTGTCTTATCTCTCGGAGGATTTATAGGCGCCTCAACGGTCCTTGTTAGAGGGTTCAGGATGGTTGAGAATTCCATAACTGTTACAGGAGCAAGTACTGAAAGTTTTGAAAGTGATATTGCTAAATGGTCCGTTCAGGTAAGGGCTACTGGAAATACTCAGATTGACTCATTCAACAAGCACAAAGAGTCAATGAAAAAGACTATAAATTTCCTTAAAACTAATGGAATTGAGCATGGTATTAATCAGGAAGTTTACCTTGGACCTGCAAGTATAAAAGAATATAAAACCAAGCATCCCAAGACCAATGAAGTCATAAGAACGGAATGGATTACTTATCAAAGAATTGAAATCCATAGCAATGATGTTTATCGAATTCAAAAAACCCATAGCAAGATAACTGAACTTCTTGGCGAAGGTGTTTTGGTAAGGCCGAGCTCTCCCGAGTTCACATATTCCAAGCTTGCTGATAAAAGAGTGGATATGCTTGCGAAGGCTGCAAAGGATGCACGAATAAGAGCTGAGGCTATTGCTCTTCAGGCAGGGTCTAAAGTGGGTGGCCTAAAGAAAGTGAATACTGGAGTTTTCCAAATAACAGTTCCAAATTCTACGAGAGTAAGTAGCTGGGGTTCTTACGATACAACTACTATAAAGAAAGATATCACTGCCGTTATGGGAGTGACTTTCGCAGTTAAGTAGTACTCAGGTATTTTGTTTTTTGCCTTTAAGAATCATCAGCAAAGGCAGACCAATAAACATCAGACTCCCATCAATTAATAAAAAAGTATTCAGGTTCATTTATCAATTCCATCGGGGGTATCCCAATTAAGGGGTATCCCTTTTTTAACTGGTTCTTTTTTCATGTCATCCATCTCTTTTCTGATTTTGTTGTAGTATGCCAACTCTTCTGGATCATCAGAACCAAGACCATAATTCATGGTCGCTGCAAGATAAATTCTGTGCATCCGGTATGACGATAGTGGCATTAATAAAGACAGTCTTTGTTAAATATATCTGAATTAAAAGCAAAATGATTAAGAATTGAAAGAATCAATTATTGATAATCAAGTTTATAAAAAACTGATAAACTTTAAAGAAGCTATTTGCCAAAATTAAGCTTGTAAACAATTCTAAGGAGCCAGATAAAGACAAATGATATTGAATATTTTTAATTTAAACTTAATTCGGAAGCTAGAAGATATTGTTTAAAAGCAGACCATAAATGTGTTTAGGAAAACTATTTATATTTACTAAAAGTCTTTAATTGCTTGTTTAATAGCTATTAAAGCAATTTCAATTTCTTCTTCTTTATTTTTGAACCATCTTTGGGACCATATCCTATGAAATTTCCATCCAAGTTTTGCTAAGTGTGATTGTCTAATTCTATCTCTATCTCTAGCTGTTTCGGAAGAATGATAGGATGCACCATCTGCCTCTAAAGCCAATACATATCTTCCTTTTTCTTCGGGATGTTGAACTGCAAAATCTAATCTGTAACCAGAAACTCCATATTGAGGAACTAATCCAATTCCTCTTTCTACTAAAGAATCATAAATATCTTGCTCAAATGGATTCATAGGGACTTCATTTATTGACAAATCGCCTAAATCTGATCCTTCACTTTTTACGTATCTCAGGTATTGGATAAAAGCTTTTTTACTAACTTGTTGACCTAATTGATTATCGTCATATTTATATGGATCAATTGTAGAAATAACTTCTACTCTTTTTCTGGCTCTTGTTATTGCTACATTTAATCTTCTTAGACCAAATAATTTAGGGTTATCATAATTTAAAGGACCAAAAAATTGTCGCAAGCTATTTTGACTTTTTGGACCATAACCAGTAGACAAGAAAATAACATCTCTCTCATCTCCTTGAATATTTTCTAAATGTCTAATAATGAATTTTTCTTCAGGTCTATCTTCTGGGTAATCAACTAAATCATTCTCTTCTCCTACTTGTTTAGAGAATTCATTTTTTAACCTTCTAGCATGTTCTATCCCAAATGCTATTACAGCAACACTTTCTTCTGGCTTATTTCTTAAATTATTAATAACCAATTCGATAGTTTTTCTACATTCAGCTTCAGGAGAAACTCCACTGATTTCTTTAAATTCTCCAGTTACTAAATGGTATTTAAAAGGTGCGGCAGATGTTACTGATGGAGCAGTTATAAGTTTTTTATTATAAAGTTCTGGGTGGCAATTAGAAAAAGATATTAGTCTTTCATCTTCGGATCGATAATGCCACAAGAGAGTTTTTGTTCCATAAACTGGAGGTAAAGCTTGTTTAACTGCTTCTAATAGTGACTCAGTTTCATCAGCAGCACTAAATTCGTCATGATTAAAATCATTGTCTTGATCACTATCTCCACTAGATGAAAAAAATGCAGTTGAGGTTGGTGATAATTGCTTAGAATCTCCCGCAACTATTGTCTGCTTACCTCTAAGTATTGAAGTTATTGCATCATGAGGAACTATTTGACTGGCCTCATCGAAAATAACGACATCAAAAAAAGGTTCATTAGATGGCATCACTTTAGAAACTAATAAAGGACTCATTGCCCAACAAGGTTTGAGTTTTTTTGCAAAATTAGAAACTTTTTCAAATAATTCCCTTGCAGGTTTAAATTTTCTTGACCTTGCTAATTCCTGTCTTAAAATTTGTGCCTCATTTGGGAAATTATTTAAGGCCTTTGAAGCATTATTATTCAAAATTGTACTTATTCTTTTAAACGAATTTTCTATATGTTTTTGATCATTTTCTCTAAATTCTTCAACTACATCATCTAGATAATCTCTCTCAAAAGAAGCAATTTCAGGATTATTAATTCTCATTAATTCTTCTACTGATTGACACCAAGCTAATGAAGTTCTCTTAAATATTTTTGTGTGATCTATATTATTTTCAAAGTCAATTAATATTTCCTCAAATAGACCATTTTCTGATAAACCAAAATTCAATAGGCTATTTAACAATTCATTGACTTTAAGAATGTTTGGAAGGATATCTCTATGTCTAAGTAAAATTGAAATCGTTTTCTTCAATTTCTCAATATTAGATTTCTCATCTAATTCCTCGTCAATAAATGAATTAAGGACATTTAAATTATTAAATAAACTATTTATTTCCTTAAAAATATCAGTTTCAGAATTAATTATTTTTATTTTTCTTAGATCAAGAATTTTTTTGCTTTCTAAAATATTTAAACCTTTTAAAATATTTTCATAGTTTTTAGATTTCCCTTTATTTATAATTTTTTTAAATATGGATAAATAATTTTTGTATTCTTTATCTCTTAAATATGAATACCATCTGAAGATTATATTTTTATTAAAAGTTGATTTTAGATAATCTAATTTTTCCTTCTCAAGGAAATAGTCTTTACTTAAATCTAATATTTCGTTTGCTAATACTTCGGTTATAGAACTTTCTAGTTGATAAATTTTTTCTAATGAATCTTTGTAATTAGCATCACAATTATCCTGGAAAGATATCCAACAATCAACTTTTATAAGATGTTTTTTAATATTATCTATCGAACTAATTATCTGTTGTATATGATTTGGAGTCTTAATTTTTGATTCAAGAAATGATTTCCTCATGGGGAATGCAAGACTTGCAAATATATCCATTGAAAATCTTGAAAGTTCAGATAACAAATTTTCTAAATTTTTTAATACCTTTGGATTTAGATTATCTATTTCGTTTTTATCAATGCTATAAGCATAATCATTATCTTTCTTTGCTTCGATAGCTAAATTAAGAACATCTTTATAAGTTGTATTCCAAATATTATTATCGTCCTTCATAGCATCAAATCTTGAGACAAGAATATCCCTTGATTTCGTTAAATCATTATTGTGAAGTACATCTTTCTCTATATATTCAGTTATGAATTCAAATTGATTCCTAAATGATTCAGCAGGTTTTTTTATAAAGGAGTCTATTGAATGGAGATCAAGAAAATAATCTTCTAATCCGACCTTGTTAATTCTTTTCTTTACTGCATCAATTGCAGGTCTTTTTTCTGCTACAAAAAGAACACTCTTACCTTGCGCTATAAAACTTGAAATTAAGTTTGTAATAGTTTGACTTTTACCTGTTCCGGGAGGTCCTTCTATTACAAGATTCTGTCCTTCTAAAGCTGCATTAATAGCAAATTGTTGACTAGAATCTGCATCTAATACTAGAAATTCATTCTCTGGAGGAATATAGTCTGGTTCTGATATGTCAATTTCTTTGACATCATCTCTTAAGTCTCTTATTGATTTTTCATCTCCTGTTAAAGCTCTAATTAGGATATTATTCATTAATGCATCTCCAGCTGATAAAAGATCCTTGACCATAGGAAATTTTAAATATCTTAGATTTTTCATCGCATAACCATCTTCAATCCGAAATTGCAATTCATCTGATATTTCTTCTAATAAATAAGCTCTCACCATTTTCTCTCCTTCAACTTGTGCTAACTTCAATAAGTCTTCGTTAATTTCCTCACCCATCTTTCTTTTAAGATAAAGAATTAATGCGGGATTAACTTCAGGCTCATTATTTTTAATTGAGAATGTGATATTTTTGATTCTTCTTTCCTTTGGATTATTAATAGATAATTTGTAATAAAGTAATGGAGAATAGGCATTATTAATAAGATCAGATTCCCAAATAGCAAAACCTGATATCAAGCTAAAAACTTCTATCCCAAACTGATCAAAATTTTCAATCGCATCTTTTACTGAACCCTTAATATTACCTTCTGCTTCAAGTTCTTCTAACTCAGATACACTTATAGAATTTCCACTTAAAAGAGATTGAACAATTTCCTCAGAAGGAAGATAAGAAGAGTTCTTAGTCTGTCTAAAACAAATCAAATCATTTTTTCCTGTTAAATCAACTAATTGTTCTGCCCAATACTCAAATCTTTTTAGAATATTTTTTTTATTTTCTGTAGTTTGAAAGTCAGATATTTCTTTTTCTTTATAATCAGATTCCTCTGAAGATTTTGTATTCTCCAACTTGTTTTGTAAATATTCTTTGATTGAATTAAAACCCTCTGGTATTAATAAATCTATTGAAGTAAGTTTTAAATTTTCGTCCTCAAATTCATTATTAAGTTCATTCTTATCTTTTTCTTTTAATTCTGCTTCTCTGGAATTTCTTTCATTTGATGAATAATAATTATTTAATTCAATTGCATCTTTTGTTGGAAGAACATTTTCTTGAGAATTATCTTCTAAATTAAAAATTTCATTATTAGATGAGCTCTTGGTAGAGATTTTATTTGCTTTTGAATTATTTTCTAAAAATAAACTTATTCTTTTTTTAATATCTACCAGCATTCTTGCAGTATATGGTCTTGTTCTAAAATTAATTTCATATTCAATTTCTTTAAGTTCTTTAATATTATTTTCCTTTAGAAAATTTTCTCCAGCCTCTATTAACTCGGCCGTTTTATATCTTAAATATTTACGTCTATTAGCTTCAGGCATTAAAAAATATAGTTTCTAATGGTTTGTATATTCTTACTTAAATATAAAGAAAAATGCAAGATTTGAATAAGTTGGGTTTATATTTATAACAATTAACAAGTTATCCCGATACATCTTATTGCTCTTGGCATTTTAGAGTTATTTTCAGTTTAATTAATCTCTAGATATATAGATTTAGAAAGAAAAATTAGACTCTTAATCCTATTTATATATTCTCATCGATTTATTCTGGCGATAATTAAAATCCATTGGTTATCAATCCCCTTCGCAAGTGCCCTCGTCGGGACTTGAACCCGAGACCTCTCCCTTACCAAGGGAGTGCTCTACCGCTGAGCTACAAGGGCAATATTATAAAGTGGGCCGGGTTGGATTTGAACCAACGTAGGCAGAGCCAGCGGATTTACAGTCCGCCCCCTTTAACCACTCGGGCACCGACCCCCACTAATTGAACTTATCAGTTAATGGTCACTTTGTGTGAAAATGTTTTGGTTTTTTTGTTTCTTTGTAGATAGCATTTAAAAGAAAAGACTTTATTGCTGATGAATATTTTATTGATAAATGGTCCAAATTTAAATTTGTTGGGTACAAGAGAACCTGAAATATATGGGAATAAAACCTTGGGTGATATCGAAAAAGATTTAACAAAAGTTGCACAAAAACATAGTGTTAATCTTGAATGTTTTCAAAGTAATCATGAAGGCGAGATAGTTGATAAAATTCAAGATTCTGTTGCTAGTATTCAAGGAATACTTATAAATGCTGGAGCTTTTACTCACACTTCAATTTCAATTAGAGATGCCTTAATTGGATCAAAAATTCCATTTGTAGAATTACATATTTCAAATATTTTTAGTCGAGAAGAATTTCGCAAAGAATCTTTTCTTACAGATAAAGCAATTGGAATTATAAGTGGCTTTGGATATCAAGTTATTCTCTCGCTCTTGACGGAATTATTAAATACTTAAAAAAATAATTAGTTCATGTTAGTAGATTTTAAAAGACCTTCTTACCATATTAAACATTTATCATCATTAACCTCAGATGAATGGATTCATTTAGCCTTGTCAAATCCGATAGAGATTTTAATTGATCATGCACACTGTGAGAGGAAAGCTGCAGGAGTAGCAATCCAACTAATGTTTAGATATCCATCAGAACCTAATTTGGCAGAAGTTTTGAGCCCAATAGCCAGAGAGGAATTAGAACATTTTGAAAAAATACTTTATTTTTTAAAAGATCTTGGGCATTCTCTTAAAGCTATAAAGCCTCCTCCCTATGGTGGTGAACTTGCTAAAAGTATTAGGAAAGAAGAACCTAATAGGATGCTAGATAGTTTCTTAATAGCAGGCCTTATAGAAGCAAGAAGTCATGAAAGATTAAGTTTACTTTCTTTGAATTCTGAAAAAAAAGCTTTTAAGGTTCTTTATGAGTCTTTGCTTGAAAGTGAAGCAAGACATTTTGGCATTTATTGGAAATTAGCGAAGACTAAATTTCCTAAAGAAGAAACCTATAAAAGGTTAGATGAATTATCTAAAGTCGAGTCAGAAATTCTATCTAAGACTTTTATTATGCCCAGGGTACATAGTTAAAACATCTTTAATGCATTTTATAATTATGAGAATAAAAAAATATTTAAATAGATTGCTAGGTTATAAATATGATTTGCCATCATTAACTATTGTTGGGGTTGGCCCTGGAGATCCTTCACTATTAACCATTGCTGCAGTAAAAGCAATTAAAAACTCGAAAGTTATACTTTTTCCCATTTCAAGTGATGATAAGAAGAGTTTGTCAGCAGAAATAGTTAGGGAACATATCAAATTCAAGAAAAAAATACCTATCATTTTCCCAATGGCGAGGAAGGAATTTGATCCTGATGAAGTATGGTCTAATGCTGTAGAGATGATAGTGGAATTTATAAGAAATTACGAATCAGTTGTTTTACTTTGTCTTGGGGACACTTCGCTTTTCGCAAGCTCCTCTAATATTCTAAGAATACTAAAAAAAAGGTTCCCTGAAATAGTCACCAAAACTATACCTGGCATCTCATCTCTTTCTGCAACAGCAGCTTTAAGTAATTTTGATTTAGTAAAAAAAGGAGAGACTTTGATAATCAAAGAATGCCCCTCTTGTGAATCAGAATTAATATCCCTAATAAGTAAAAGTAGAGGCAAAAAAAATGTTTTGGCCTTAATGAAAGTTGGGAAGAGATGGAATTATGTCAGAGAAATATTAAAAAAAGAGCATATTATTGATAAAGCCTTAATTGCTTTGAATGTAGGTATGCATGACCAAATTATTCAATATGCATCAAAATATAATGAGAAAAGAATGCCTTATTTCTCTTTGATTTTAATAAGATTAAATTAATGGATAAAAAAGAAAAAATTTTAAGAAGTCAATTTTCTTGGCCAATAAGTAAGAAGCTATTATTTCTTATACTTGAAGATAAAGTTAGTGATATTTTTGTTTGTGAATTGGTATGGGAAAGACTTTTTTATACTAAAGAAACTTCTTTAAAGAAATGGGAATCTACTGCATTGACCCCCTTTTATTGGGCAGAGAAATTTTTAGAAGCCCCTCAAATTATTTCAGAGCGACCTGCATCAATTCATCTTACACGCTCAATACCTAAGTCACATAAGCAAGGTTTAAAAGAATTTCTTAATTTTAGAGGTTATAAGATTAACGAACTTTATCCAAGGAGAACTAGAAGAGCAACTGTAGTAAATTGGTTGATTTATTGGGCTATTGAATCTAAATATAATATCGATGAAACTAATTACTTGCCTAAATTATCTTATCCGCCTTCTAATCCAGTAAAAGGACACAATGGAGATCCTGATATCAAATGAATAGTTTGTTTAAAGTTAAAGATAATATTGAGGGTATAGTTGTAGTAGATATTAATTTCTCAGGAGATAATAATTGACTCTTCCTTCAATAGCAATTATCGGAAGACCTAATGTTGGGAAATCTACTTTGGTCAATCGATTATGCCAAAGTAATGATGCGATTGTCTTTGATAAGCCTGGAGTTACAAGAGACAGAACTTATCAAAAAGCTTCTTGGGCAGGGAAAGAGTTTCAAATAGTTGATACAGGAGGACTGGTATTTGATGATGATAGTGAATTTCTTCCTGAGATTCGGGCTCAAGTTTCTTTAGCTTTGGAAGAGGCTTCTATTGCTTTATTTGTAGTTGATGGAAATCAGGGTATAACTGATGGAGATTTATCAATCGCTAAATGGTTAAGGAATTCTACTTGTAAAACAATTGTTGCAGTTAACAAGTGCGAATCTATAACTCTGGGAATTTCTTTGGCTTCTGAGTTTTGGAAACTTGGATTAGGTGAACCTTACCCTGTTTCGGCTATTCATGGTTCTGGTACTGGGGACCTTCTTGATTTTGTTATGAATTCGCTTCCTGAAAACTATAAAATTGAAGATGAAGAAGATAAAATAATGATGTCAATTATTGGTAGGCCTAATGTTGGGAAATCTAGTTTACTAAATTCAATTTGTGGAGAAAAACGAGCAATTGTAAGTGACATTAGTGGAACTACTACTGATTCAATTGATACTCTTATTGAAAAGAATTCCAATCAATGGAAAATCGTAGATACTGCAGGAATAAGGAGAAAGAAAAATGTAAAATATGGAACTGAATTTTTTGGTATTAATAGAGCTTTTAAATCTATTGATAGAAGTGATGTGTGTTTGTTAGTAATAGATGCAATAGATGGAGTTACTGATCAAGACCAGAAGTTAGCAGGTCGCATAGAAGAGCAAGGAAGAGCTTGTGTAATTGTAGTAAACAAATGGGATCTTGTAGAAAAGAATAGTTCTACAATCTATCAAGTAGAAAAAGAACTTAGATCAAAATTATATTTCTTAAATTGGTCAAAAATGATTTTTATTTCAGCTTTAACCGGACAAAGAGTGGAGAATATTTTTGAGCATGCGCTTAATGCTGTTAATCAGCATAGAAGAAGAGTTACTACATCTGTTGTCAATGAAGTGCTTAAAGAATCCTTAGGATGGAAAAGCCCGCCAACAAAAAGGAGTGGAAAGCAAGGTAGGCTTTATTATGGTACTCAAGTTAAGAATCAGCCTCCCACATTTACTCTTTTTGTTAATGACCCTAAATTATTTGGCATAACATACAGAAGATATATAGAAAAACAAATTAGAAGCAATTTAGGCTTTGACGGTACCCCCATAATCTTACTGTGGAGAGGAAAGCAGCAAAGGGCATTAGAGAAAGAAATATCAAGAAAAAATATTGAAATAATTCAAAAAGATTAATGAATATCATTACTAAATTTTCTATTGGACAATATGTAGATGGGAATAGAAGTTGGTTGAGAATTATTGATAGTAGGTTAAAAATAATTGCAGTATTTATATTTCTAATTACACCAATTTGGGCAGGACCTTTTTGGAGATTAAGTTTAGTTGTTTGCTTATTAATGATTACTTTTTTAAGTTTTTTGCCCTCAAGAGTTTGGTGGCGCTCAGTCGTTCTCCTCTCAACCCTGTCATTGTTAATAGGATTCTTATCAATACTAGCTTCTTCTGATATGCATTCACTTGAAAGTTCTTTTAGAGATCCAAATGAATTGAAAGTGATTTTGAAAAGTCATGAAAATTGGAATATTTTAGAAATCCCTCCAAAGAAAATAGGGCTCATAAGTTTTGGTTCATATAACTTATCTAAGAAAGCTGTTGAATTAGGAATAAAAACCTCAACTTTAATATTTACTGTAGTCCATAGTGTTAATTTGATGCTTTTAACCACACCTCAAGAAAATATAGTTTGGGCGTTAAGTTGGTTTATGCATCCTTTTAGGAAAATAGGTTTGCCTATTGATAAGTGGCTTTTTCAATTATTAATAGCTCTTCGCTTTATTCCTTTAGTTCAGGAAGAATTCCAAAATTTAATTAAATCAGTTTCTGTAAGATCAATAAATGTTAGGCAGCTAGGCCTAAAGAAATCTATTAATGTCTTAATAACTCTAGTTGAGAGACTATTTTTAAATATATTTTTAAGAATTGAACAAGGAGCAGATGCATTACTCTCTAAGAAAGAAATTCTTATTCAAACTAATAGGTTTAGAACTGTTCAAAAAACAACAGTTCTTACTTTTATTGTGAATACATTGTCGATATGTTTTATTTGCATAGCAATTTTTCTTAGAAAACTGTATGGTGCATTATAAATAAACTAATGTTTAAGTTTGAGTTCAGAGCGTTATTTAAATCATCCAACATTTGGAATGTTGTATCAAGTCTCTCCTGGTAACGATGGAAGAGATATTTATGCTACTTTGTATGCCCAAAAAATGTTCTTTTTAGTCGAAATTAAACAGAGAGAGGTCTTTTTCGAAGTTATACCTTATTTAGATGCTCGTAATCAATCCGAGTTGAATTTACAAAAAGCTAGAAGAGAAGGTTCAGAAGATTTATCTAAATGGAAAAACTTGTTTGCACAAACTTTTTTATAAAATGTGAACATTGCAAATTACTTAAAAATTAAGAATTTAATTCCATCAAATGTAAATTTACTTGCAGTGAGTAAGGGATTTAAAAGTAAAGAAATTAAAATCATTAATAATCTAGGCCAAAAAGATTTTGGCGAGAGTAAATTTCAAGAAGGATTTCAAAAGCAATTAATTTTAGAAGACCTTAAAGAGATAAAATGGCATTTTATTGGAAGAATACAGAGCAATAAAATTCGAAAGATAGTGCAGAATTTTAAATATATACATTCAGTTGATTCTTATGAGAAATTAGAAAAGATTTCTAATGTTTCATTTGAAGAAATGAAACATCCATCAATAATGTTGCAAGTTAAGTTAAGTGATGATCCAAATAAAGGAGGTTTTGAACCTGAATTATTAATAGAAAAATGGTTGGAAATTCAAGAATTTAAGAATGTAAGTATAATTGGTTTAATGACTATCAATCCCAAAGGATTAAGTTCTCGAGAAAATAAAGAGTTATTCGAAAAATGCCGATCCCTAGCAGATTCACTAAACCTTCCTGAATGTTCAATGGGAATGTCAAACGATTGGCAGGAGGCTGTTGATTCTGGAGCTACTTGGATAAGATTAGGATCCATCATCTTTGGTGATAGGAGAAGGTCGTTATAAATGCATTAATTATTTTTATTTTTATAAAAATCTTGTTTATAAACTTGCAGTAAACGATAAGTAACGTTATTTAAGTATAGGTAGTTTATTCATTCAAAAAAAAATGGATCTATTACTTGAGGTTTTTCAACCTTAGTAATCAATTTCAAGAGGATTTAGACGTGTCACTTATTTCGCGATTAAAGGCAGTTGTAGCAGGTGATGATTATCTCGATGATGACTTCGATGAGTTCGATTATGATTCACAAGATGAATTGAATGAGATAAATCAATTTAAACAAAATCAAAGGAACTCAAATACTCTTGTAAATTCAAACCCATTCGAATTCATGAATAAAAATAGATCATCAAAGGTTGTTGGCATGCCTGGGATCTCAAATTCTTCTGATTTAAGTTTGATGGAGCCACGTAGTTTTGATGAGATGCCTCAAGCTATTCAAGCATTAAGAGAGAGAAAAACAGTAATTCTTAACTTAACTATGATGGACCCTGATCAAGCTCAAAGAGCAGTTGATTTTGTAGCAGGAGGAACATATGCTATTGATGGTCACCAAGAGAGAATAGGAGAAAGTATTTTTCTTTTTGCTCCAAGTTGTGTAAATGTAACTAGTTCTTTCCCAGAAGAGGCTTCCCCTTCTAGTGTCCCAATACAAAATACATCACAAAATAGTTTAGAAAAGAATTCAACTCCGCAACCAGCCTGGGGAAGTTCTAAATTACGTGCCTATTCATAATTAATTTGTGACTATTAAAATAGCAGTTATTGGTTTTGGAAATATTGCAAAGGCTATAATAACCCCATTATTAGATAAAAAATTAATAAATCCAGAAGATATTTATTGTTTAGTAAATTCCAAAGAAAGTTTAGAGAATATAAAAAAAAGTTTTAAATATGATGTAAATATTTTTCAGGCAAATTCTAAAGAAGCGAATTTAATCTGGAGCTGTCAAGTCAAACTTCTTTCAGTAAAACCTCAGCAGCTTAAAGAAATCAATGAGTTAGATATAGATAATCATAAAAGAAATGATGATTTGTTAATTTCAATTTTAGCTGGAGTTTCTCTAGATAAACTTATTCAAAGATTTCCAAATCATAGATGTGTGAGAGTAATTACAAATATTCCAATAACTGTGGGAAAAGGTTTAACTGGCATTGCCTGGGGTGAGGATATTTCAGAAGATCAGAAACAATTTACAAAAAAGTTATTTAAAAACTCTAGTAAAATATACGAATTTACTGAAGACTATCTTGATACATTTCTAGCCTTAACTTCATCGGGACCTGCAATTATTGCTTTAATTATTGAAGCCTTAAGCGATGGTGGATTAAGCGGTGGATTACAAAAAAAACTTTCAGAAGAGCTTGTTATGGAGATGATTTTAGGAACTATCAGTTTAATAAAGCAGAATAATTTAACAACAGCCGACCTTAGGAATATGGTCACTTCCCCAGGTGGAACAACTATTTCTGCCTTGAGGGTTTTAGAAAAAAAGAATTTAAGGTCAGCCTTAATTGAATCAATAGTTTCTGCTAGTAATAGAAGTAAAGAATTTCGTTAATTTTTAAAAGAATTTTTTAACTCTATATAAACTTTTTCAATATCATCGATATTTTTTCTAATTGTATATCTTTCTATTACACGGTCTCTCGCTTTTTCTCCTAGAGCTTTTGTAAATATAGAGTGTTCTACCAAAATTGGAATTATTGTTTTTAGTTGCGTGCTTACATTATCAGTTGAGATAACTATACCTGCTCCATTATCTAAAACTTCACCGTCAGCTCCAGCATCAGTGGCTACACAAGCAGTGCCAGTAGCCATCGCTTCTAAAAGTGATAGAGATAAACCTTCGACTAAGCTTGGTAAGAAAAATACTTCTGCTATTTGCATTATTGCAACTCTAGTTTCTAAATCCAGTTCCGCACCCCACCATATTAATTTATCTTCGCTTAGGTTAGAAAAACTGTTTTCAAGAGTTGGTTTTATTGGTCCATCTCCAACAATAACTAATTTGCAATTATAGGTTTTTGTTTTCCGCCAAGCTCTTAAAAGTGCTTCGATATTTTTCTCATTAGCAATTCTGCCCATATATAAAAAGATTCTTCCATCTCCAAGTTTTTTTCTCACTGCAGCATGTTTTTTATTTTTTTTGTTCAAAGGTTCCCAAATTTTTTCATCAACACCATTTGGAATAACTATTTGTTTTTCTTTATTAACTCCTAATTTTGCAAGAATTTTTTTCTGTGTTTCTGAAAAAACAATTATCCTATTAAACTTATCTAGTGAGGGAGCATAAAGTTGATAAGTCAGTTGCTGAGTATTTGCAGTTAAATTTCTGTTCTTTATATCAAATGCTGGGTGGAATGTTCCTACAAGTGGGACATTAATTTGATGACAAAGTGCAGGAAGCCTAAAGTCTAAAGGAGATAAGGTTAAACTAGCATGCACTATATCTGGCTTTAATCTTTCTAATGAAATTTTTAATTCTTTTTCTGCTCTGGGAGAAGGGATTGTATAAATCTGAGACTTTATTAGATATGGGAGACTTACTTCAGGATCATTGGCAAGGAATAATGGGTTTTTTGCATTTGAATTAGAGGGATTATCAAAATGAATAAAACTGACTTTATGCCCTCTATCCTTTAATTCCTTAGTGGTTGAATTCCCGTAACTTACATTTCCGCAAAAAGGAGATTTTTTACCTAACCAGGCAACATGAACCACATTAATTTACTGAACTATTTATTAAGTTAACAGTCAATGTCCCAAACATCGTAATTTTAAAATTTGTTAATAGTATAAGAAGATGTTAAATATATAGTTCTCTCATCATTTTTAGTGAAGATAGTTCTTTGTCTAAATGTGTAGAGATCCAAGTTTCAATAATTAATAATATTTTAAGCCAGACTTTTTTAGGTCCTAATAATTCTCCGTTTGATTTTATTGGTAATTCTGGGAAAAGGAGTCTCTGTAATAGCGCAACTTCTGATGCATTTATTGTGAGGATACTTTGCGAATCTTCAATAGTTGAGAAACCCTCATTTGGTAAATAATAACACTCCCATTCCCAGTTTCCTAAAGGAGGGATAATAGTTGAGCCTGTTTTACAACAATGATATATAGGTAAATTAATCCCTCCGATTGCCAATAAATGGATTAGAGATTGAATACTCATTGAGAGCATTTTAATATCTTCTTCTTCTTCTTTTGGCATTTCGTATAAATAAATTCTATCCAAATGAGCAAGAACGCAAGATAAATAATTTTGTTGCTTATCATTATTCCCTACTAATAAAAATGTTAGTTCAGTTATTGCCTGAGCGGCTGCAAGAGTTTCAATATTTTTCCCCAGACCACTATAGCTTTTAATAATTTTAATTTGCCTTACTGATTTAAGACTCCTTTTGCCAAAAATCTGCATACTTAAATAGTTTAATGGAGAAGCTGAGGCAAGACTACTTTTTGGTCGCCTGGCACCAGGAGCTGCTAGCCTGAAAATACCTAAATCATCTGTAAGGATAGTTATTAATCTATCGTTCTCGCCCAATGGAGTTGCTTTAATACAAAGACCTTCTAACCTGTTTTCCCCTGTCATTTAAATCATTCTGACTTCTTCGAAAATTTCGCTAAAATTTGAAGTCCCAACGCAGTTAATGCCAGAATCAAATAAATCAATAACTTGAGTAAGTCTTTTTATCCCTCCTACAATCTTTATAAGGCTTTTTTTGCTAATTATTTTTAATATCTCATCAATATCTGGAGCTGAAATAGCAGGGCCAAAACCATCACCGAATTGAAAGCTTTTTATTCCCAATTCTAGGGATATTTCTATCGCTTTTACAAAAAGTTCTTTTTCTAGTCTTGACTTATTAATAATAATAGTTACAGGTAACTCATAGCTCTGTATCATTTCAATCTCCAGACCAAAAGTATCTGTATTTCGCTTTGATAAATTAATAAAGTTAGGCATATACTCTATGCCATTTGCCCCTTTATCTTTTGCAAAACCAACAAATTCTTCAATAAAAGAAATGGGTAAATCTGCAAATGGATATGAAATAAGTGCGTTTATATTTACACTATAGTTATTCAAAGAATTTCTTAAATAGCTAAGATAATTCAGAGAAGTAGATATATTTCTAATATTATATTTTTTAATTAGATCACAAGTTGATATGAAACTATCCCATTTTAAATAGGGATTAATAATAATTCCATGTATCTTCTCATTTAATTCATATTCAATATTTGACATTTTTTAGATTATTTAGCCTGAATTAAGCCATAACCTCCATTATTTCTCTTATAAATAACTTGAAGTTCATTATTTTTTTTATTGCGAAAAAAATAAAAATTATGATCAATTAAATCTAATTGTTTCAGTGCTTCTTCTGATGAAATTGGATTCATTTTGAAGTATTTATTTTTAATACAAGGTTCAGGTAAAATTGCTTCAGTTCCTTCTTTGAAGAAATCTTTAAATAAAGAATTAGATTCCTCATTTTCATTTAATAATGAATCTTTAGTCTTTAAAGAATTATTGTTTATTGCTTTATTATTTCTCTCTTTATATTTTCGTAATTTTCTGCAAAGTTTATTTGAAACCAAATCAATACTTGAGTAGAGATTCTCAGTTTTTTCTTCAGCTCTTATAACAGTACCATTAGCAAAAATTGTAACTTCTGCTGTTTGGAATGGAACTTTAGGATTCTTTTCTATTGATAAGTGAATATCTGCTTCTTTAACGATATCCTTATAATGATGCGTTGCTTTTTCTATCTTTGCTTTTGTATATTCTTTTAAAGCACCTGTAAGTTGAAGATTTTTACCATGGATTAAAATTTTCATAATAAATCTAAAAATATTTCTTACTTCATCAATCTACTTAAATATGATTAATAGAACAGCAATAATTAAACAACCTGATAAAATTTCGTTTTTCAATGACGTTTATAAATTACAAAATAAATATCGAGAAGCTTTAATTTCAGGTAAATTAAATTCAGATTTCATTTGGATAGGAGAACACCAGCTTTGTTACACCTTAGGTAGAGGTTCTAACTATAATAATTTGCTATTCTCATTAAATGATAATAAATATGATGTTTTTATAATCAATAGAGGAGGAGAGGTAACATGCCATATGCCAGGACAATTAGTGATTTATTTGGTTTTAGATTTGAAAAATTTTAACAAGGATTTAAATTGGTATTTAAGAAAAATTGAAAAAACTATTATAAAAGTTCTTGGAAGTTTTAATATTAATAGCAATACTAAAAAAGGTTTAACTGGTGTTTGGATAGGTAATAAGAAAATCGCTTCAATTGGTATTGGATGCAAAAGATGGGTAACAATCAATGGATTCTCAATTAATGTTGATTGTGAATTATCTAATTTTAATAAGATTGTTCCTTGTGGAATTAAAGATTGTCTTATGACAAATATGACTGATTACAAAGATAATATAACTATTGAAAAAGTTAAGAGAATTGTTAAAAAAGTCATTAAGGAAGAATTTAATTTTAATTTTGTACCAAAATAGAAAAATAAAAAGCTTTTAAAAGTTTTAAATATGAATGATTTAGCATATTGTCGGGGCGACAAATCTCTTTCTAGAAATGATAAATTTACTAGTAATAGAAATGACATAGAGAACCTTATTCATGTAGACCAAATATGGGAGTACTTAAAATTCAAATGTGGTGATATTTTAGCGGTAAGTGATTTAAGGGGTAAAAATAAAGAAAAATTTTCTTATTCTGAATTGGCCGATTTGATAACAAAAGTCTCTAAATCTTTTATAAATTATGGATTAGTAAAAGGTGATGTCGTTACTGTAATAGCTGAAAATTCGCCAAGATGGTTAATAGCTGATCAAGGTTTAATGCGCTTAGGAGCTATAAATGCTGTAAGAGGTATTAATTCTCCAACAGTAGAATTGGACTATATTATTGAACACTCTAATTCAGTTGGTCTAATAATACAATCCAAGGATACTTGGTTGAAGTTAAACCAAAGAGAAGAATTAAAAAAAAGGCTTAAATTTATAATTAATCTAGAAGATGAGCAATTTGAAAGTTTAATTAGTTGGAGTCAATTTATTAAAGGAGGAGAAAAAGAACATTCTCAAACTAATGTTTTTGAAAAAGATAAGCTCCAAATTGATGATGTTGCCACAATACTATATACATCTGGAACAACAGGTAAACCAAAAGGAGTCCCTTTGACCCATGCAAATTTCTTACATCAAATAATAAATCTAGCTTACATTGCTGATCCACATCCAGGTACTTCGGTCTTAAGTGTATTACCTATCTGGCATTCTTATGAAAGAAGCGCAGAATACTTCTTTTTTTCCTGTGGTTGTAGTCAATTTTATACAATTCCAAAATTTTTGAAAGACGATATTACACAAATTAAACCTGTTGTCATGGCTACTGTACCAAGATTATGGGAAGCAATACATGACGGTTTTTATAATGCTTTAAAAAAAATGCCATCTAATAAACAGAAACTTTTGAAGTTTTTGATAAAGAATAGTTCTGTTGTTAAAAAGAATTTTAGAAAGATAAAAAATTTAGATATAAATCAAACACCTTTTATTGCCAAAATACCCTTATTATTTTCTTTCTTTGTCAGATTCCCTTTGCATAAATTATCTACTATTTTTCTATGGCCGAGTATCCTTAGACAATTATGTGGAGAAAAACTTAAATTTCCAATTAATGGAGGAGGAGCTCTTCCAGAACATGTGGATTTGTTTTTTGAATCTTTAGGTATAGATGTTTTAGTGGGGTATGGATTAACAGAAACAAGTCCAGTATTAACTTGCAGAAGAAGAGACTTAAATGTAAGGGGATCTTCTGGTCAGCCTTTGAAATTTACAGAAGTTAAAATAGTAAATGAAGATAAAAAAAAGATTTTGAAGTTTAGAGAGATAGGAAAAATTCTTGTTAAAGGACCTCAAGTTATGAAAGGTTATTTAAATAATGATTTTGCTACACAAGATGTTCTATCAAAAGATGGTTGGTTTGATACTGGAGATTTAGGTTTTCTAATACCAAATGGATCTCTTTTCATAACAGGAAGAGCTAAAGATACAATAGTTCTCTCTAGTGGTGAAAACATCGAACCTAATCCTTTAGAAACTGAAATTCTTAGTTCTGAATTTATTAATCAGATTCAATTGGTCGGACAAGATAAAAAATGTTTGACTGCTATTGTTGTTCCGAATATTGAATTGGTAGAAAATAAATTCTTAGAGAAAGATCTCTCAGAATTAAATAAAAATAAAAATGTTGCTTCATTTTTTAAATCCCAAATCAATAATTTGCTTAAAAGCAGATTAGGTTCAAGATCTGAGGAACAAATTCTAGATTGTTATTTTGTTGATGCGTTTACTTTGGAAAATGGATTATTAACTCAAACTCTTAAGCAGAAAAGAAAAGAAATAGAAAAACTATATTCATCACAAATAGAAAGTATGTATGAAAAACAAATTAAAAAAGAAAATTTCATTTGAATTATCTATATTAAAAATGTAATTTAATTTTTTATGGAAACTAAAAACTCAATATCTATTAAACGTTCAATAGCTATAAAAGCTATAGTTACCCCAACTTGGAAAGAAGATGCTGAAAAGGAATTAAGTAAAGCAATTTCTAACATTGACCAACAATTATCACAATTAGAACAAGAGGGGCAGCAAATAGTTAATAATGTTAGATCCCAATCAGTAAATCCTTTAGATCCTCGTGTTCAAGAACAGGTTGGTCAAGTTCAGCAACAAGTCGCAGCAAAAAGGAATGAAATTGAAGAACAAAAAAGAAATCTACTTCAACAACAGAGTCAAGTTCGGGATTTAAAAATGGATGAAATTGTTGATCAAGGGCAAGTGGATAGTTTCTGTGATGTTACTCTTGGGGATAATCTTATTCAAAAAATGCAAGTCTCAATAACAGTTAAAGATGGAATTATTCAATCTATAGATAATAACTAAATAAAATTATGCTTTTTAAAAACAAAATTTTTATAAAAAGGTTTTAATTGCTGCCTATAAAAATATTACTTTCTTTAGTTTGAAGAGTTCCCAGCGTGATCATGATTTCGTATAATAAGTTCAAGAGTTTAAAGGGTACCTAACCATTAAGACTGTAGACAGTTTGGTAGATAATCCCTAAAAACCAATGTAATAACAATTTTCTTATGCCTCACGAAATATTCATGCCTGCGTTGAGTTCTACTATGACAGAAGGCAAGATTGTTGAATGGTTGAAAAATCCTGGAGATAAGGTTGAAAGAGGAGAATCTGTCTTGGTAGTAGAATCGGATAAGGCAGATATGGATGTGGAATCTTTTCAAGATGGATATCTTGCAGTAGTGTTAATGCCTGCCGGGAGTACTGCTCCAGTAGGCGAAACTATTGGACTTATTGTAGAAAATGAGGATGAGATAGCTTCAGTTCAAGAACAAAACAAATCAAATCAACCTGAAGTTTCCAATGCAGTGCCGAGTAAAAAGCCTGAAGAAAAGCCCGGAATCAAAAATAAAACTATTAAAAAAGAAGAGCCAGAAGTCAACGTTAAAAGTGAGAAGACCACTTCCACATTTAATCGGGATACAGTCAATGCCGCTACAAATAATAATTCTTCTAGAGTAATAGCATCTCCAAGAGCAAAGAAACTTGCTTCTCAAATGGGTGTTGACTTGACAAAAGTTAATGGCTCTGGACCCCACGGTAGGATTCAGGCTGATGATGTTTTAAAAGCTAATGGACAACCTGTCTCTATCCCATGGATAGGAGAAGGTAGTTCCCCTGCCAGCCTTTCTAGTGCCAATCTTCGCGTTGAAAGTAAATCAGAAACATCTGGGAAGAGTTTTGGTAATCCAGGCGAAACTATTCAATTTAACACTCTTCAAAAAGCGGTAAATAAAAATATGGAGTCTAGTTTAGATGTTCCATGTTTTAGGGTTGGATACTCTATTAACACAGATAAGTTGGATAATTTCTACAAAAAGGTAAAACAGAATGGGGTTACTATGACTGCCTTACTAGTAAAGGCAGTTGCAAAGACACTTAAGAAACATCCTCAAGTTAATTCAAGTTTCTCAGAAAATGGAATCTCTTATCCAGAAAATATAAATATTGCTGTAGCTGTTGCTATGGAAGATGGTGGTTTAATAACTCCAGTATTAAAAGAACCTTGCAATACTGATTTATTTGAATTATCTAGAGCTTGGAAAGATCTTGTAAAAAGATCAAGAGCAAAACAATTAGAACCTGATGAATACTCAACTGGAACCTTTACTTTGTCTAATCTAGGAATGTTTGGAGTTGATAGATTTGATGCAATACTTCCTCCTGGTACCGGAGCTATTTTAGCCATAGCATCTTCGAAGCCAACAGTTGTTGCTAATAGTGATGGTTCTATATCGGTTAAAAAAATAATGCAAGTGAATCTAACCGCTGATCATAGAGTCATTTATGGAGCTGATGGAGCTTCATTCTTAAAAGACTTATCTTATCTAATTGAAAATGAGCCAGAGATACTTGTGTCCTAGATTTAATTGAATTTGAAAATTAATAATCAAGAAATAGATCATAAGCTTGAAGCATATGATTACTTTCTTGATTCATCATTAATTGCTAGTCAACCTTCTAAGATCAGGCACGAATCTAGATTGATGATAGTTAGAGATAGTGCGTTAGAAGAAGACTTCTCAACTAATAAATTTACCAAGAATCTTGTAGATGAATTCAGAGAGGGAGATCTGGTTGTTGTTAATGATACAAAGGTTATGAAGGCAAGGTTAAAGGTTGAATTAGAAAATGGAAGAATAGTCGAATTATTAGTTTTGGAGAAATCACATAAATCTACTTGGCTATGTTTGGCAAAGCCTGCTAAGAAATTAAAAAAAAATAGAAAATTAAATTTAACAGCTCCCTTGGCACAAAATATTCAATTGAATATTTCTGGGGTTGATGAAGAAACTGGAGGTAGACTTATTAAGTTCCCAGAAAATATAAATGATCTCAATTCAATGAATAAACTCCTTGAAATATATGGAGAGATTCCACTCCCTCCATATATAAAAAGTACAGAAAAAGAGTCTTTTCATGAGAATAGTTATCAAACTGAGTATGCAAGTAATCCAGGCGCTGTTGCCGCCCCAACAGCAGGTTTACATTTAAGTAAAAGTCTTATCTCAAATTTAAAAAAAAAAGGAGTTTTAGTCATGGCTATTACTTTGCATGTGGGTTATGGAACATTTAAACCAATTGATCAAGAAGATTTATCTCACTTAAAACTTCATAAAGAGTGGGTTAGCGTTAGTAGGAAAGTAGTGGAAGAAATAAAAAGAATAAAGAAAACAGACAGAAGAATAATAGCTATTGGAACAACTAGCGTAAGAGCTCTTGAAAGTTGCTATTCACATGAAATTAATAACTTTATTCCTATCGCCAAGTATGTTGATTTAGTAATTAAGCCAGGTTATAAATTTAAAGTGGTTGATGGATTATTAACTAATTTTCATCTACCTAAAAGTTCATTATTACTATTAGTAAGTGCGATGATCGGGAGGCAAAGATTATTAGATTTGTATAAAAAAGCCATAAAAGAAAAATTTAGGTTTTTCTCTTATGGCGATGCGATGTATATTTCACCAGAGTCATTTCTGGAGAAAAAATAGATTTAAGCTTTGACTGGTTCTTGAATTATACCGCTTGGCACATCATTAAACATAATTGATGATAAATACCTCTCTGCTAAATCAGGTAGAACAACTACGATAGTTTTGCCAGCATATTCGTCTTGTTCTGCTAATCTAACAGCAGCAGCAGCAGCAGCTCCACAAGATATACCTACTAATAAACCCTCCTCTTTAGCTAATCTAAGAGCCATTTCAACTGACTCGTCATTTGTAACCTGTTCAACTTTATCAACAATTGATAAGTCAAGGTTCTTAGGAATAAATCCTGCTCCGATCCCTTGTATTTTATGAGGTCCGGATTTAACTTCTTCTCCATTCATGGTCTGAGTAATAACAGGACTATGTGATGGTTCTACAGCTACAGAAGTAATATTCTTACGCTTTTCTTGCTTAATGTATCTTGAGACTCCTGTAATTGTGCCGCCTGTTCCAACGCCTGCAACCAAAACGTCAATTGCACCATCACAATCATCCCAAATTTCTGGTCCAGTAGTTTTGAAATGAATTTCAGGGTTTGCTGGATTATCAAATTGACCTGGCATGAAATATTGAGAAGGATTACTTTCTGCAATTTCTTTGGCTTTAGCGATTGCTCCAGGCATACCTTTAGAGGCCTCTGTTAAAACAATTTCAGCCCCTAATACTGCCATGACTCTTCTCCTCTCAATTGACATAGATTCTGGCATTGTAAGTATTAGTTTGTAACCTCTTGCTGACGCAGTAAAAGCGAGGGCAATTCCTGTATTTCCAGAAGTAGGCTCAACAATCGTTTTTTCTTTTGTAAGCTTCCCACTTTTCTCTGCATCCCAAATCATATTTGCGCCAATCCTACATTTCACACTGTATGCAGGGTTCCTCCCCTCGATTTTTGCTAATACAGTAGCCTTAGCGTTTTTGGTAACTGATTTTAATTTTACTAATGGAGTGTTTCCAATAGCAAAACTGTTGTCCTCATAAATTCTTGCCATTTATATATTGAGAAAATATATTTTTATACTAACTATTTTTTAAGAAAAGACTATATAAGTTTCTAAACAGTAAAGACTAGGAATTTACAAATTATTTAATGCTTCAGAAAAGCTTCTCCATAAGTGATCTTTATCTTCTATTCCAACGGATACTCTAATAAGGTGTGATGGTATCCCAAAACTTTCAGCCCAATCCAATTCGTCATAATGAGCTAATAACACATATGGACATACAAGAGTAAATTTTGTACCTAAACTTGGCCCTTTAGATATATGAAGAGAATCATAAAACTTTTTAGCTTTGTTTATTCCTCCTTTTAATTCAAATGATAATAAGCAGCCGTATCCCCCATTAGACGTAAGTATGGAATTGAAATTTGGACAATTTTCAGGATGGAAAATATTTTTAATCTCTTTATTGGTCTCTAATCTTTTTTTTAATTCTAAACATGTTTGATTTTGTTCAAAAACTCTTTGATTTACATCTCTACTAACTTTTTCTAGGGAAACAATATCTCCATCTGAAAGCATTGGAAGATTAATTTCGCTTAATGCATTTCTAAACTGATCAATCCATTTACTTTTTGGATTTAGTATTAATGAGCCAGCAAGAATATCTCCGCTACCTGAAAAGATTTTTGTCAGTGAAGTGAAAACTATATCTGCATGCTCTAAGGAATTTATATTCAGATTGGAACCAATAGTATCGTCAACAATTACAGGTATATTCAATTTATTTGCTATTGTTGAAATTTTTTTAATGTTTACACATTTGAGCATTGGATTACTTGGTAATTCAATTATCAAAGCTGCTGGATTTATTCTTTTAATTTCTAATTCAATATCTGAATAATTTTCTTCTGTTATTAACTTTGCGCCATGAAAGATATGCATTGGTAATTTAAGTACATCTACATATGGGAAACCTATTTGAAGTGTAGGTTTTTCTGGAAATAATTTATATAGGATTTCTAAAGATGTGTGCAACGCTGACATGCCAGATGAAGTTAAGTGAATATTGTTAGAGTCTGTTTTTGTAGATTTAGAAATTCTATTTTTTATTATTTGATGTTTCTCATTAACTAAAGATTTTGGAAGGCTATCCTCCAGGCCTAATTCAATTGCAGCAGCTCTTGAAGATATACCAAGACCCGTATGTTGCCAGAAAGATTTTGCATATATGCTTGCTGTTTTTTTAGTTATTAAAAAAGCGAAATTATACTTTATTTCGATAAATGAATATTCTTGAGAAGTATTCCTATCACAGTATTTCTTTGCTTTTAATGCTATATTTTCATTTGGATATGGCCAGATACTGTGATTATTGTATTGACTTTCTTTTTTTACTTTTTCACATAATCTTTTTACTAAGGGGTTGAGCCCAAAACGTGGATAGATTGACCTTAATGATTTAATGCATTCTGGATTTTTTTCCTCATAATTTATTACATCATTCCAAGTTGGTAATGCTACTGAAACAGCATGAACACTATCAGGAATAGAATAGCCCAACTCTACATTTTTCCATATAGGATTTTTAAGTAAATCTCTCAATTTTCAGAATTTATTTAAAGCAAATAATATATCTGAGATTAAATCGTTGGTATCTTCACAACCAATCGATAATCTTATAAGAGCATCATCGATACCAAGTGAATTTTTTGTTTTATCATCAATAGAAGCATGAGTCATTGTTGCGGGGTGACAAATTAAACTCTCAACTCCTCCAAGGCTCTCTGCTAAAGAGAAATATCTAAGCGATTTACAAAATTTAAAAGTATTCTCTTTGTTTAAATTCAATTTTAGTGTGATCATTGAACCCCCAGATCTCATTTGTGATTTTGCTAAATTAAATTCTGGATGGTTTTGATTGAAGGGATAAATTACTTTGTTAATTATTTTGTGATGTTCTAATTCCTCAGAAATTAACTCTGCACTTTTTGTTTGTTGTTCTATTCTTAAAGGAAGAGTTTTTACACCTCTAGTAATTAGCCAAGAATCAAAAGGAGATGGTTGAAGGCCTAGAGCTTTTTGAGAGAAAAGCATCTTACTATTCCATTCTTCATTATTTGTTAGAACTGCTCCACCAAGAGCATCACTATGTCCGTTAATAAATTTTGTTGTGCTGATAAGCGATAGTGTTGCTCCAAGTTCCAATGGTTTTTGAATGAGTGCGGTGGAAAAGGTATTATCTACAACCACAGGTATTTCTTGTTTATTGGCTTCATCACAAATCACTTTAATATCAAGTACTTTTAAAAGCGGATTTGTTGGACTTTCTAGCCATATTAAGGTTGGCTTAAAATCTGAAATATTTTTGATATTATTTTTATTTGTAAAATCTGTGTATAAAACTTCTATCCCAAATTTCTTGAAAACTTTTTCAAACATTCTTACTGTACAACCATAGAGATTCGACTCGCATAGTATCTTATCTCCTGATTTTAATGCAGATGTTATTGCAGTTACGGCACTTATGCCAGATCCAAACACTGTACAGTATTTAGAATCTTCTATTGATTTCAGTATATTTTCTAGAATTTTAAAGTTTGGATTACCTGACCTGGTGTAGTCGAAATCTCCTTTATTTCCATGTTTGAAAGTAGAAGTAGAGAAAATAGGAGGCATAACACATCCGGTCTCTTCCGCAAATGTTTCTCCATGGTGAATAGATAAGGTTTTAAAGCCTGGCTTTTTGATGATATTTTTCTTATCTTCCATTATTTTTAAAAATAAGAATAAATTAAATCTCTCGTCGATAAGATGAGAGATTTAATAATCCAAAGAAAAGTTTTATTAGACTTTTCTTGAATAATATTCAACAACTAGTAGTTCGTTTATTTCAAGAGCAACCCACTCTCTATCGCATTTGCCATTTATTTTTCCTGTTAATTTAGGTTTATCTAAATCAAGATGAGGTGGGACATTTGCTAAACCAGGGAATTCTATATTTCCTTCAACAAGTTTTTTACTTGCCTTGTTTTCTTTAATTCCGATAACATCTCCTGATTTGCATTGATATCCAGCGATATCAAGAACCTTGCCATTAACAGTTACATGGCCATGATTTACTATTTGTCTTGAGCCTGGGATAGTACCCCCAAAACCTAATCTAAAACAAATATTATCTAGTCTGTTTTCTAAAAGTCTTAGTAGGTTTGTTCCTGTTGATCCTTCCTGAGCTCTTGCTTTTTTGACATAACGAACCAGCTGTCTTTCAGAAACACCGTAATTAAACCTTAGTTTTTGCTTTTCTTCTAGACGAATCGCATATTCTGATCGCTTGCGACGGGCTTGGCCGTGCTGACCTGGAGGATTAGACTTCTTTGAAGCTTTCCTAGTGAGACCTGGTAGTTCTCCCAAGCGACGCGTAACCCTTAATCTGGGGCCGCGGTATCTTGACATAATTTTAAATTAAATAGAAATTTGCAATAAATTTGGATAATTGATTTAATTCAATTAAACTAAATTACTACTGAAGAACTTATTTTACATCATTAAAGTGATCAAATTTGTTAATAAATCAATTACCTCAATACTTCTTTTTATGATTTCGTTTTATCAAAAGTGGTTTTCTCCTTTTTTCGGACCAAGATGTAGATTTATACCAAGTTGTAGTTGTTATGGATATGAGGCTATTACTAGACATGGACCTTGGAAGGGAGGATGGTTGACCTTAATAAGGTTAAGTAAATGTCATCCTTTAACTCCTTGTGGATGCGATCCTGTACCTGATTAAATTAATGAAAATATTTATTTTTGTTAGGAAGGGTTGTTGCCTTTGCGATTCATTAAAAAACAAACTAGCAAAAATAAATCTTAAAGAGATATTGCCCAATCTAGAGCTTATAGAAATTGATATAGATAGGGTTGATTTATATCAAGATAAATATAAAAAATATGATTATGAAGTGCCTATTATTGCTATTGAAGGAATAAACTCCAAGGAAATTATAGAATTACCTCGTATTTCTCCAAGATTAAAAGATGATCAATTAAAGAATTGGTTTCAAAAAAATATTAATACTATTCTGAATAAATAATTTCTTATAAATGAGATCTATAAAATTACATAAGCTTTTAGATTTAGTAGGAATTAGCCCTTCATTAGAACTATTAGATCAAGAAATCAATAATATTTCTTTTAACTCTAAAGAAGTACAAAAAGGAACTTTGTTTATAGGTATGACAGGTTTAAATGTTGATGGAGGAAAATATTGTATTGATGCAATTGAAAATGGTGCAGAGGCTGCAATTATTGGATCTGCGGCAAAACAGTATATTGGATCTTTTGACCGAGAAAGGGTTTTGGTTTTAGATGATAATTTAGATTATATTTTTGGTCAAATAGTCGCCGAGTTTTGGAATAGGCCC
>Ga0208749_1000027_pt1 | contig 33975 bp, 9 predicted proteins | sample Knorr_S15_td_DCM_FD_185601 | JGI IMG/M metagenome (GOLD analysis project Ga0208749, IMG submission 185601) | Marine microbial communities from Southern Atlantic Ocean transect - Knorr_S15_td_DCM_ad_63m_LV_B (SPAdes) (version 2) | ecosystem: Environmental > Aquatic > Marine > Oceanic | place... | reverse complement strand
GTATCAGTTTTTGTTTTAAGAGCTTGATTGTATTTAGAAATTAAAGAATATTCATCATCAGCATCACCAATTTTACCCCAATCAACACCATTTGCAGTAAATTTATTACCAAGATTATCAATTTGAGTCTTAGTATACTTACAATTATTTTGAGTATCAGTTTTTGTTTTAAGAGCTTGATTGTATTTAGAAATTAAAGAATATTCATCATCAGCATCACCAATTTTACCCCAATCAACACCATTTGCAGTAAATTTATTACCAAGATTATCAATTTGAGATTTAGTATACTTACAATTATTTTGAGTATCAGTTTTTGTTTTAAGAGCTTGATTGTATTTAGAAATCAAAGAATATTCATCATCAGCATCACCAATTTTACCCCAATCAACACCATTAAGTGAAAATTTATTACCAAGTTTATCAATTTGAGATTTAGTATACTTACAATTATCATTAAATTCACCTAACTCATTTAATTTATCTTGAACCATATTTTTCCATATTAGTCTTAGATTGATAATATGTTTATCACTATATAACCATGCTGGTAAACCATCAGTAGATCTATAAGGTCTATATATTTTATTATTAACAATAATATAATTATTTTTATCAATTTTAGTATTACTTCCATTGAAAAATTTAGACATTTCCGATTTTTTAAAAGTGAGTGGTTTATTATTATTTAATTTATCTTTAATTTCATCTACAATATAATCACTAGTAATTTCGGTATAACCATCCATATTTATTTTACCATAATTAGCAACATATTTCCAGTTTAATCCAATAATAGAATGTTGATCGATTAAGTCATAAATATCGCTTTTTTTAAAATGTGGAATTTTATTAGTATTAATAAAATTTTTATCAGAAGAACATATATTTTCGACAAGACCATCATTAGAATATTGTGTAGATGAATTACCCATTTTAACCCAATTTAAATATTTATCTTTTTTCATATCATTCTGAATTTTAGTTAATTGTTCTTGTGTACAACTATTGCCTAATATATTTTTAATATTATCATTTTCTTTTTGTTGCGTATCAATAATACCATCAAGTTTTTTTTTTTCTGCTGAGTAAGTCAAGTTTGCTGCCTTATAAGCTGTTTTTAATATAAGATCAGCACCCATTGCCATACCTTTTAATAGATCTTTTTTTGCTTTATTAGGACAATTTGTTGTACATCTATCTTTATTTTTTTTTTTTTCAGCTTCAGTTCGACCACTTGCATAACTACAAACTTTATTACAGAAAACAGAAACTTGTTCGTCAATAAATTTATCTTCATCCAAACAAGTATTTTCTTCAAATTTTTCAATTTGTTTATTTTTAATATAATAAATATAATTGATAATTAATATAGTTAAAAATGTAACTAAAATCATTAGATAATATTTATTATACATGTATAATTTACTCTAATAATAGTAATTAAAAAAATTAATTTATAATATTAATATTGCATCCCAGGATTTTTTAATTAATTTATAACCAATATTAATATAAGAATTAATAATAAGATCAACAAATATTTTATCATTTGTCATTTCAACTTCAAAAATAATTACATCTGGATAAAAAGATTTAGGTAAAAATTTAATATAATTAAATAATGATTTTAAAATAATACAATCATGACCTTCAGTATCAATTTTTAAATATTTAACTTTTTTAATTTTATTAGAATAAAATAATTCATAGGTTGGAATAATATCTATTTTATCAATTGTTACATATTTTTGAAGATTTTGATTAATATGATATGGATGATAATCATTAATAGAATTACATCCATAAAACCATCCGGGTAAATTTAAATTTTTTATATTATCGGGAGAAATATAATAAATATCAGCTTTACCATTTTTATCAGATATAGCAAGATTTAATTTTATTACATTTATCTTATATGGTAATTCATCTAAATAAAATTTAATAGGATCAATTGTAATACCTTTATCATTATTTGAACTTTCTTCTATTAATGTTTCAAAATGAGAACTACCAATTTCAATAAAATCAATATTATCAAGATGTGTTAAATTATCAAAAGATTTATTAATAAAAAAATTAATAGATAATTTATTAGTAAAAAAATCATTATGAAGATCATAATTATTTAAAATAGAATTATCAAATATAATAAAAGGTTGATTTTTATAAATGCAATAATCATAATCATTTATAAAATATTCATTTGAATTAGAAAAAATAGAATTAAATACAATATAATTTAACATTTTTTCAGAATCATTAAAAGTGTTAATAGAATTATCGAAATATATATATCTATTATTCATAATATCATTATAAAAATATGTTTCATCAATAATTTTGAATTTTTTAAATAAAAATTTAAAATTATTGTAAATTATATCAATATCAGTATTAATATTATCAATAAATATTTTAAATAATAAATTATAAGGCAATGATCCAATAATATCAGAAATCAATTTATTATTATGATAAATAAAAAAACCATTATGAAAATTAAATAAAAAATCAATATTTTTAAGTAAAAGAATATTATTATCAATCCAAATTCCACCAAAATTATATAAAATACTATATTTAATAAATTTTAATTTAATAATATCATGTAAATTATTGAAATTATTGGGTAATGATATATATTCATTAATATTATCATAATTTAATATATGTATTTTACAATTTTTACCATTAGTAGAATGTAATAATAATAAATTTTTAAATATATTTTGAATATTTAGTTTATAATTATCGAAAATAAAAATATTATTCATATTTTATAAAAAATAATAAATTCTTTTTAAGTAATATTAACACATTCTTTAGGTTCACAACGTCTTGTTCCTATATCTTTTTCTGTTTTTTCAATTTCTCTTTTCATATCTTCATCTGTATAAACATATTCTTGTCTAGAAGCAACACCTTTTTTAAATTCATTATTACATTTTTCTTGCAAAAATTTTTCTTCTTTACCGAGAGTTGAAAGATTTTTACCTTTATCCCAACCATCTTCCCATTCTCGTTGCAAATCATATAAAGAATATTTATATATTTTTTTAGTATTATCTCTGCCAATTTTTTTACCACGAACATATTCATTTTTACCATGTACATCTTTTTCATATAAAGCTTTTTGTAATTTATAATCTAACTCATTAATTTCTTTAGATGCCGCACTTGATCCATGAGCTTTAAAATCCCATTCAGCTAATTCAGCTCTTAGTTCAGTAATTATATCAATATTATCATTTGCTTCTTTTTCTAATTTTTTGCATTTATCAATTTGCTTAGCTGCATCTTGAAGTTTAAGTAATTTAGAATTTAATTCTGCTTGTGTAAATTCAATTTTAGTAGCACTATCTTTAATATCTTTTTGTAATTTATGAATAACTTTTACTGCATCATCTCTAGTTTTATTTAATTCTTCATTTTGTTTTGTTAATTCTGATATAGAAATATCTTTATCATCTAAATTTTTATTAGTTTCTTCTATTTGATCTGTTAAAGATTTTACATCAGAGTCATGTGCTTCTGTTTTATTAGCAAGATTATTAACAACATTGGCAATTTTATCTTCCTTGTTAGTAATATTATTATGTAATTGTGTAATAAAATTACCTAATTTTTTTATATCTCCTTTTAATTCTAATTCATTTTGTAATGCTGTATTTTTTTCTGCCTGACATATATTCAATAATTCTTTTGCTCCTTTTGTATATTCAGTACAATCAGTACAATCCATATTATTTAAAGTAGTTCCCAAAATTTTTATGCGTTCTTCTAAATCATCATTTGTTTTTTTAGTATCATTTTTTTCAATATTACAATTATCTAATGAAGTATTTAATGTATTATATTGATTCATACTAACATAATTCATTTTAAATACATCATCATTTTTAATATAATCTTTATCTATAATACTAGATGCTATATAATCATTATTTATACGATTATCACAGTCTGTTTTTAACATATAATTATTATTTATATGTTCATTATCTTTATAATTATTTATTACATGATCTATTTTATAATAATTAGTATTTTTGTCAACAATACAACTATCTAAATTTGTTTTATTAGTTTCTAGTTTATTATTATATAATTGTTCTAATTGTGTTAATTTAACATCAATAGGTGTTGTATTTTTATATGTATCACTTCTTATTGGATCATCACTTAATGCATCTTCTATTTTTTTTTGACACTTAATATCAAATTCAGCATCTTTAATATCTTTTTTATAATAATTATTATTAACATAATTAGTTGTTAAATAATTACCATAAATATCTTTAAATCTAGTATCAATATCTGAATTATTTGTATAATTATCTTCTACATATTTTTTACTAATATAATCATTTGATAAAATAGTTTCATGCTCTGTTATTGGCATATAATTATCTAGATCTATATCGTTTTTATTTTTTTGACAAGATGTTAATTTTTGTCGTAAATCATATACAGTATCTTTATCTTTAGCACTATCAGTTCTTACAGTAAGCATATCACTATCATTAGATTTTTTTTCATCAGTACATTGTTTTAACTTTTTAACTTTATCTGCTATAATTTTATCTCTTGATGAAAGTAGTACTACTAAATTATCTTTTTGTTTAATAAGTTTATCAAAATTTTTTTGTAATTCATTATTTTCACTAACAGTATCGTATTGAGTAAGTATTTTTTCTTTATCTTCATTACATTTTTTTGTTTCAATATATAAACCAGGAACATCAATATGTTTTGAAAAATAATTAGTTTCTATATCATCTTGAATAGATTTTAAATCAGAATTGCATTTATTCAATTGTTTTGTTTTAGTATCAATTAAATTATCTTTTGCTTTTTTTTCTTCAATTAAATTATTTGTGTCATTTAAATAATTAATAAAATTTTTATCAATACAATATGTATCATTATCACCAAAACAAATAGAATTATTTAAATTTATTTTTTTTGCATTTAAATTTAATTCTTTTGCATTTATTTTTAAATTATCAGAATTAATTTGTTCTAAAGAAACTGTATCTTTAATATCAAAAACAGCAGAATCACCTTTATCTCCTTTATTACCTGTTGGTCCCCTTGGTATTTTTATAACAGTTATAGTTAACCCCTTATCTAATACTTCTTTTTCAGTCCAATTATTAGGATATTTACCCAATATAATATTTGTATCATTGGCATCTACAAATTTAATAGGTCCTGTTTTTCCAAGATCTGGTTTAGCAAAAGCAAATTTTTTTGTTTCATCAGAATTTTCTAAATATGTTTTAGCATTTATCACACCAATATCATCGTTAAAATTATCATATGTTTTAAAATTTAAATAATATATTATGAATAATATAATTAATATAAAAACTATTATTAATATATTATTTAAATATATATTTTTAAAAAGATTTCTCATTTTACTATAATAATATATTAAATAATTATTAATTTATTTATAAGGGAGGTTTACATACAATCATATTGTAATTTGGGTCAAAATTACATATTTGTCCTTTTGCTTTAAACATTTTTGCTGTTTGTATATTTTTGAAATAACATCTTTTTAGAGGTGTACAATCATCCGGGTGTGTATATTTTTGCATATTATCTTGAATTATATCACTTTTTTTATCATCAATTAGATTATAATAATTATATATATTCTTTAATATTCTATTATCAAAACAATTATTATGTACGCATAATTTACTATATTCATGTAATTTTATTTTATTATTTGATTCTAAATTAATTATATCCGAATTAATATTCAAATTTTTATTATTATAATCATTTATATTTTTGATATTTATTTTTAATTTTGTATCATCATTTATCATATCACCAGGATCACCAATTAAACCTTTTTTTCCTTTACGACCATTACTTACAATTATAATATTTGGTTCATTATAATCATAAATATTTTGAAAATTCGGAAAATTATTTGGATATGTTCCTAAAATATTCCACCCGCATTTAAATTTATTTTTATCATCTATATTACAATCTTTATCATTATTATCACTTACAAAAATTTTTAAACCAAATATATTTTTATCATTATCTATAAATGTTTCTTTCATTTTAAAATAAATTATTAAAATATAAAATAAAATTAATATTAAAAGTAATATTAAATTAAAATTATACATCTTAATAAATAGTATTTTAATATTTTTTATTATTAAATGGAACTTATAGATATAATAATAATAACAGGTATTATTATTATTATTATTATTATGTTTGCATATTTATGTAATGTTGATAATAATATTATTGAACTTTTTAATAACAATTATTTAACAGATAATGCAAATTTAGGTCCGATTAAATTTGTTGATTCACAAACAAAAGAATTATTAGGAAAATATCCAAATGATTGGTCTGAAAGAGAAATATTAGATAAAGGTTTAATTTCAACTGTTATTAATATACCAAAAGGTGAAAAAGGTGATAGAGGTCCGAGAGGAGAAAAAGGCATTCAAGGAATACAAGGACCAAGAGGTTTTAAGGGTGATTCTATTATTGGACCAAAAGGTAAAACGGGGGCTAAAGGGGATATTGGTCCTGCTGGACTAAAAGGTACTTGTACTAGAGGTAAAAAAGGCGATAAAGGCGATAGAGGTGAAAAGGGAGATACTGGCGAAAAAGGTGATAAAGGCGCAAAAGGAGCAGTGGGACCACAAGGTCCTAAAGGAGATCAAGGTCCTATAGGTCCAGAAGGTCCTAAAGGAGATAAAGGCGATACTGGAGTACAAGGTCAAAGAGGACAACGTGGTCCACCTGGAGTAAACGCAACTTGTCGAGGTGAAAAAGGTGATGATGCTATATGTAGAGGTCATATTAAATTAAACAGTATAAATTCTAGTGGTAATGGCAATTTATCAATAGGTGGTAACAAACTTCATTTTGATACAGATAAAGTAGTATTTAATGATAAAATATGTTTTGATAAAATGAATCAGAATTGTATTACATATTCTGATATTGAAAAAATAAGATCATTGAGATCATAATATTTTATATGATATATAATTAAGGATGAAAAAAATATTAATATATTTATGTTTAATAATAATTTTTTTCCTGATATTTTTTTCATATAAAACATTTGAAAATTTTAATAATAAAAAATATATACCACAATATGTTGGTCCTATTATATTTTATGATTATAATGATACTAAAATAGGAAGTTATCCTGATGAAAATATTTGGCCTACAACTTTTGAAAAGAAAGATGGAAAATATATAAATTTAATAGGTGCCGGAGACCCATTTCAAATAAAATTTCCAAAATCAAATAAAGGAGATATTGGACCAAAAGGTTATAGAGGTTTGCAAGGCGATATTGGAATAAAGGGAAAAAAAGGCGAAAATATAACTGGACCGAAAGGTCCAGATGGTAATAAAGGTCCAAGAGGTGATAGAGGTGAAACGGGAAGTTGTGATATTTGTCCTAAAGGTGAAAAGGGAGATAAAGGGAATAAAGGTCAAAGAGGAAATAAGGGTGCTAAGGGTATTACAGGAGATCGACCATTAAAAAATGAAGCACCAAAAGGTGATAGAGGTCCAAGAGGTAATAGAGGAATAAAAGGAACTTTAAAAGGGGATAAGGGTCCTCATGGCCCAATGGGTCCAAGAGGTTATATTGGTTTACCTGGAAGAGCAACAGCAGAGAAAGGCAATAATGGTAATATTATACCAGATGTGGTAACGGATAATGGAGATTATTTACTAATAAATCGCGAAGAGGATATAAATTCACCAAAAGAAATTAAAATAGGAAATAATTTAACAAATATAGATATTTCATCCCAAAATGTGTATTTAAAAAATTTATGTATAAATAAAAGTGGATATGAAGAACTATGTATTAATAATGAGGATATAAGAAGATTGAATGAATTTAATAATCCGGAATGTTCTTGTCCCAATGGAGTAGTAGTTAATAAAGATGAATGTGCTCATAATGGCATAATATCATGCAAGAGGTGCGATGATAATTATTATTTAAAGACTATAAGAAGAAATGCTAGATGGAAAAAAAATTTCAGTACTAATATATGCGAGAGCTGTGCTTCAGCCCCATCCTGTCCTGGTGGAGAATATTTATCTGGTTGTGGTTCGGACACTATTGGAACATGTGTACCGTGTCCCGCATGTCCTTCAGGGCAACATAGAGTAAATTGCAATAAAACATCAACAGGTACATGTGTTAATAATGTTTGTAAATGTAATAATGGCACTGGGGCTATAGGGAATGCATGTCCAAATCATAATGATCAAAAATGTACTAGTTGCAAATGGGGTTATTACAAAAATGGAAATACATGTGTGGCATGTAGTCAATGTGGGGCGGGTCAATATGAAACAAAAAGTTGTCATACGAATCATAATAGACTATGCAACACGAAGCAATGCACTTGTACAGATGGCACAGCAGCACGTGGTACTAGTTGTCCAACTAACGGACAACATAAATGTATAAGCTGTAAAAGTAGTAACTATTCACTAAGAAATGATAGATGTACTTATAATCAAATACTCATTTATAAAGATGCAGATCATAAAGGAGAATTAAGATGGATAGGTGGAGCAAATGGTACATATCAAAATCTACATGATTTAAAATTTAATTATAGTCGGGGTGACAAAATGGGAGATAAACTGTCTTCATTTAAAAAAGATCCAAATGCGAGAGTAACACTATATGAACATACTGACAAACGTGGTAAATGTATCGATTTAACTGGGGAAGGTGATCGGCGTTGGGTTGGTAAATGGTGGAATGATAAAGTAAGTAGTGTAGGTTATGGTATACCGTGTAATAATCATAAGGCATATGGATCTGACGCTTACACATAATATATAATATTAAAAGACAATTTTTGAGAATAAATTAAAATCTAAAAAAATTATTTTTATAATTATATTATAATGAGAACTATAATATTAACAATATTAACAATATTAACAATATTAATAGTAATATTATTAATATATATATTATATAATAATATAAAAGGTAATATATATAATGGTGTAAAAGAAAAGTTTACATCTGATATAATTTTAGCTCCAAAAAATATAATAGAAGCAAGAAAAAAATTAAATTTAACAGTTAAAAAATCTATAAATAAAGGAACATCAGGTAAAGATGGAGCAAGAGGAGATATAGGAAAAGTGGGGGACCGCGGAGAAAGAGGATTAAAAGGTAAAATTGGAAAAGTAGGAAAGGATGGTATAGAATCTGGTCCAATTATTTTTCAAACATTAAAAGAGAAAAAAGAATTAGGTAGATATCAACCTAAAGGAAAATGGGCGACTAATATGAAAACTTTTGTAAATGTTCCAAAGGGATTAAAAGGTGAAGTTGGCGATGTACCACCTATTAGATTTATAATAGAAAATGAAAAAACAAGAGGAACTATAGATTTAAATTTAAATAATAAAAATTATAATTTACCATTAAAATTTTTTAATGATGAGGAAATTATTGGTTCTTATGATCCGCCAAAAAACAGTGATGCAAGTAAATTACCCCCAATAATAGTAACAGTACCCCGTGGTTTAAAAGGAGAAATGGGTGATAGTGGGGATTGTGGAGAATGCAGAAGGGGAATAAAAGGTGCAAAAGGACGAGTTGGTATTCAAGGAGATGATGGCGAAAGAGGAGAAACAGGAGAAGAGGGAGAAAAAGGATTGCGTGGCGGAGAAGAGAAAATTACAGGTTATAATAATATAAAAATAAAGAATAAATTATGTTTTGGTCCAAGTGCGAATGATTTATGTTTAGATAACGAATTATTAGATATAATAATAACAGATTTAAATAATAAATATAATGCAGATTATATTTCACCCTTAAATAAAAGAGAAAAGCGTTTAAAAAAAGAAATATGTAGAACTAATGATAAGAAACATAAAGAAAAATTAGAATTAGATTTATTAGAAACATTAATAGTAATAAATCCAAATGTTTTAAGAGAAAAATATGATGAAACAAAATGTAATGCAATTTTAAATGAATAAAAATTATTTATCAAATAATGTGACAATAAACATTTTACAATAAAAAATAACAAATATATGAAATAATATCATTTTTCTATAAATATATAATAATATTTAACCCTGTGCTTCAGTCCAAGAAATTCTAGCAACAGAATATGTATTTGCTCCACTAATTTTCCTTAAAAATATAGTTAAAGTATCTGGACCATCAGGATAAGCATTTGGACCACCTAAAATACTATTTGATAATTCTCTTACAGCTGTAATTATTTGTTCTGTAGCTGCATATCTAGAACTACTACCTTCGCATAAAAAGGAAGCGATAGAATCACCTGAAGTTACTTTATGATCATCATTGCCACTTTGAGTACTACTAGTTCTATAACTTGAAAAAATTGAATGATCTAAATATTGTGCGATACTACCATTACCAGCTGCTTGCCAATTATCATTATTTTCAAAAACTTTTGATTCGCAATTGATTTTAACAAGACATTGTATATGAGAAGCACCATATGTACCAATACCAACGGAATATAATGCTAATGCTGATCTATTTATTAAATTTCTAACACCAAAAAATCCTGGAATACCATAATCAACAGTTGGTGCCAATCTTATACTTAAAATAGCAGTATCTACACCATTTTGATTAACAGTCATATAATTTTGTGATGTAGCTGTGAATAGATAAGATTTATCAACATCAAAACCACCATCCATAATACAAGATACACCCCAATGACTTAATGAAGGAGAACAATTTTGATTAAATGAAATAATTGTGTCATTAATATTACCAGTAACCAATGTATTGCGTCCTTTAACATTTCTTTGATTAACATCTAAAATTGTATAAGTACCGTCATTAGTACCTTTTATATAGTCAATATATTCATTATTAAGAACAATTCTACCTCTTTCAGGAAATTTATATGCATCTGATGTTAAAATTTTAAGCATTTTTCCTTCAGGAATTGATTCATCAGTAGAAAAAACGGATTTCAATGATGCTAATTTAGATTTAGTAGAAATTTCAAATCTACCTGGTATATTTCCGGATCTCATATACGCTTCAGTGTTAATATTGTTTTGTTTTAGTTCGTGAAAATAAATAATATCACCATCTTCAACACGAATACCAAATCTAATTTTACCAGCACCATACCAAGAATAATCAATGAAAATCATTTGCATTTTATTAATATTCATAATATAACCAGATGGTCCCGTGCCATCTAATTTATCAATACTAAAATTTTCTTGATAAGTTCTATTTTCATTAATTTTAACAGTTTTATAATTATCAAACCCATCTGCTTTATAACCAGGTGCAATATATAATTCTGTATCAGAAATAATTTTAGTTACTAAATAAGAATCACCTTTTAATACAATATAACCACCTTCATCTAGTTGTGTAGTAAATTTTGTATTAGTACCAGATAATTGAGTAGAATTTTTTCTTATAGATAATCTACCAGCAATTTGTTCTGTACTATCTCTTTTAACAACTGCTAATTTACCAGAACCATCATATTCAAAAAACATACCATTTTGAAAGTCAAACAATCCAGATCTAACACAAGCATCATTCCATTTTTTTAATTCAACTCTACCAATACCACCGGGTGCATAATCTTTAACACCAATTAAACTTTTTAAATCATTTCTAGTAGTTGACGCAACAGATCTATATTTTATAATAATTATACCACTGCCACCATTTCCACCTAACCAATCGGGTGAATTTTGTGCACCACCTCCACCACCACTACCAGTATTTAAAGAAGCATTGCCACCATTTGCATTAACACCGCCGCCTCCACCAGAACCAGTACCACCAACCATTAAATCTTCACCATTTTGAAGTACAGTGTTATATTGATATCCACCAGTCCCGGCATTACCACCGATTCCATTTAAACATCCTCCGCCACCACCACCACCTTTACCACCAGTTCCACCATTTGTCAATGTTGTTGAACCACCGCCCCCTGCGCCATAAAAATATGAAGTTCCACTTATATTAAATTCATAACCATCAGAACCATTTTGTGTATTAACAGCACCAGTTGAACCAGCGCCACCCCCACCACCGGCAAAACCAGTACCACCTTGTTTACCTACAGAACTATAAATTATGGCATTAGAAAAAATACCATTTTTAATATTGGTGCCAGATGTATCACCGTTATTAGTCTTTGCTATAGCACTACCGCCGCCACTACCACCAGCATTACCTGCATCAGATTCATCCTTATCAAATGCACCACTTCCTCCACCAATTAATTCGAGAGTATTACCGGCATTATCAGTTATAGATGATAAATAACCATCGGCAATACCATCTTCATTATAATCAGATGCAGAAGTAGTTGCAAACCCGCCTCTTCCAACTTTTAATGTATATGTACCATCTAAAGTAACTCCTTCTATATAACCTATAGCACCACCGCCACCACCTCCTCCACCATCATAACCACCAGCTCCACCACCAGCTACTACTAATATATCACATTGTATTGGATTAGATGTTGTTATTTCATGTAAAGTATAATTATTAGATACTGCTGTAGAATCTCTAACCCATACACACATACCCCCATTTCCAGTTATTAATGCACCATGTGTTGTAGTATCATAACTACTCTCTCCATAAACCATATAGTTTTCACTATCATGATGATTTTCTATTGATATCCAAGGATCAGATGCCTCCCCACTTCTATTATACCAATTTTTTGTATGCGAAGAACTATTGCGCGAACTTCTAATTATATTTCTTGCGGTATCACTATAATTACCATCAACAGCACTCTTAGTACAATATAACCAATGTGAAAATGTGTTTGTACTAAAACAAAATTCATCAAAAGTACCAAAATCAATAGACCAAGCATTTGTACTATCATTATATGTACCATAAACATCTGTACCTTGAAGATTATCAGTTGCTGGATGCCATATACTAGAATTTTCAGGTAAAAATCTAACTAATCTCCAACCGGATACATTAGTATATTCTTCCGCCATAGTATTTTGATAATAACATGGTAAATATGAATATGCGGAATCTTCAAATAGAGAACTTTTAACAAGTTCTCTTCCATATAAATAAAATTCATCAAAATTTAATATAGTATCATTACCTATTAATTCAATAACAACTAATGCAAAGTAATCAAATGTTGAATTATTATTAACTGATTCTGTAAATTCGTTATTAGTATATTCTATTGATGTACTAGTATTATTAACAACTTCAAACCAAGTTAAATCATCTTTTGAACCATATATTTTAAATTTTCCTGGAGAACGTGCTTCATATGTAGGTGTTCTTCTTGTAATTTTATAAGATGTTAAATTAATTGCAGTTGGTAATTTAATTTTAATCCATTCGCCTTCATCTGTTAATCCACTTATTGGTGTTACTGATTCAGCGATATATTGTTTTGTAGTACTATCATAATGTGATGAATCGCCATGATAACCAGAAGGATGTGATGTTCCAGAAAAAGCAGTCCATCCGGCACGAGTATCACTAAAAGATGATTCTGATACTATATATTCGCCATCACCATAAGTATAGCCAGAAATATTGGTAGTAGGAGCATTTAAAATTCTAGCGGGTGGATACATTCTAGATTCAGTAAAAATATCATTGTTATTTACTATATCAGTTTTAAATTTAATTCTATCTTGTCCTCCCATATATCCATGATTATAACAACTGTAACTAATATTTCCAATATCACCTTTTACATCAATTGTAATAGTGCCTGTATAATAAACCATTGTAATTCCTTCAACAATTTTAACTTCAGATCCTTGATATTGTGTACCAGAAGTAACTTCAAATAATGATGTATCGTTAATAGCAAAACCTAATGGATGTGCTGTTGGAATATTTTTAAAAGTATATGTATTAACTTCAAAACCAATATGTGTAAAATTATCATAGGCTTCACCATTAAATAAATATACATTATCACCTGCTCCATTTACACCAATTGTAACTTCTAATTCATTTGTCAACAAAGTCATATATTTATCTGCAATAACAGCATCAACGGCATAAGTTGTTGGATATATAAGACTAACAGTAAAACGTTTAGGTCCGGAAATATTTTGAACTGTAAATGTTGTATTATATGGATTTACACCATCTAAAACAGTCAAACCATATAAATTAATTGTTGCTCCTTCTCTAAACGAATCTGCTGCTGTAAATCCATGTTCTTGATCTGTTTCTATTGTCATATCAAATATTGAATATAAATCATCACCGAATGCACCATTATCATGTGTAATACTTAATGATACAATATCATAATTTGGACTAAATAAAATACCAGAACTAAATTGAATACCTTTACCTGATTGGTATCTGAAATATTTACGTGTTTGTCTAATAATTTGAGTATTAGGAGAATTAGTTTCCGGATTAATTTGAACTCCGCCATCATAGAATCTATGTTGACTTACACCTTCATTTCTAACATATACAAATGTTTTTTGATTCGGATATAAACCAGAACCCGCTGGTGATTCACTACCTAAAGTATGTAAAGAATCATTTGAATCATATGCTTCTAATATAGAAGCATCGTATCTAATAATATAATCGTTAAGCACATCACTTATAACATGAGAACCCGTCCATTGTGTTTCATTATCAATATCAGTATCAACTACATAAATTTTACTATTAACAAATAAAGAATGCGGATATGGAAACTCAATTTGTACTTTTTTTTGACCATTAACTTTAGTAATACTAGTATATAAAATTGATGCAGAATTAAAAAAATCACCAGTATATATTGTTGTATATGTTCCATTAAACTGATAAGGAGTAACCCCATCGTCAAGAATAGGATCAAATTCTGGATAATCTTCTGGTGATTTTAATTGTAATGCGAATGTATTATTAACACCATTCGTATCTTGTGAATCAGTAAAAACATTAACAATTAAATAAGATCCATCTACATATGTTGGATCTACAGTCTGTTTTAAAATAATAGGCATACCACTATAAAAAGGACGTCCAGACTGTACTTCACCTACAGTAACTTTTAATACATCTCTTTTTTCAGTAAAAAAATCAACTCTAAATGCTGTTTGAGAACCACGAATTTCATAATTACCTTGTGTTGGTCCTTTTAAAGTACCATTTGCAACATCTGTAGGCCAACGTCCAAATTCTTTATTCTGAGTACCATCAGCAATACCAGTTCTTACATAATTATTACCATTGCCATATGTTCCCCAATTTCTATCATAATGTACTTCAAAATATGATTGATTTTCAAAAAATCTAACTTCCGCATCCCATGCACCCCGTGGATAAGACCATGCATTACCAGTATATCGATAAGGATAATAACCATTCCAATTCATTTTTACAATAAATATACGTCCACTGCCATTAGGATTATTTATAGTTCTATAACCAACCCGCAATAATCTACCCCTAGAATACCAATATCTACCATAACCATAATATGAATCAGCATTTTTTCTAAAATTAAATAATTTAACAGTTAATTTAGGCGGACGATTATATGCATATAAATTACTATACCAATTATAAGCAGATGAACCAAATGTAAAAAAACCATTACTTGAAACCCATATAGATGTATATTCTATACCTTTTATTTTTACAGGAAATGGCAATCCAATCCCTCTATTTTCATTATATCCATAATAATAATATCTATGTAATAAATTCCAAGACATACCACTATCACCATTTAAATTCTGAGTGATTTCTGTAACTTTAGCGGAATCTAAATTGCCACCTAATTCCGTTTTAACAATAGAAGTAATAGCGGGACCTTGATAAGCGGGTTCATTTGCTCTTTGATAAATACCTGGTATATTATTTTGTAATTCTACAGATTCCCATTTAGTTGATTGCAAAGAATATTCAAAATCCGTGTCCATCAAGGCTTGAGGATTTGATACTCTGAGTTTATCAACCGGATCTTTATATGTTCTATGTGGTTTCATAACACTATTAAGATCACTTGAGAATTTGACATTTCCACGTACATTCATATTTTAATCAATTCTATTATTACAAAATATTCTTAAAAAAAATTTATGTCCACACATGCAATGAATAAGATTTCCAACTTCTATAATAAGTAGCGCCTACACTAGAATATGAACATGCTACTGCTAATGCATAATTACCCGCTGATGTACTTGATGGTATTGTATAATTTACATTAAAATCTCTATTTCCTGAAAATGAAGCATTCGGTGCTGTAAATCTTGACCAACTACTACCTAACCAAACCCAAAATTCACAGTATTCGTTATAAGTACCACTCGTATTAATTCTTCCAATTAAATTTAATACATCACCAGGTTTTGCTTGTATTATTAAATTAGGATATGATACATTATTTGAAGATCCTCTTCCTGTCGCACCTCTGTTATCAAAACTTGTTGTACCTTCACTTCTTGTTGTATTATTTGCATATAATCCTGTTATAATTTCATAACCGGTATTACCTAATCCACCTGATGCACCTGGTATAGATGATGCAACTGGTGTTGGTGGTCCGCTTACAACCTGTGCTTTGTTAAAAAATTCAGATAAACTAATAGCAACAGAAGGATGACCGTATTTAATTATTTTAATTTTATTCCATGAAGTACCTTGCCAACCACCCCATGCCCAATAACTATCATTACCTGGAAAACCAACATTATTATATTGACTTTTAAAATGTAAATCATATAATGCAACAGTTGTCGCATTATTATAATCACCATAAGTATTTTGCCACCCAGTTGTTCCAGTTGTGTGTATAACTACAGCAGATTTTGAATTTATTGTAAAATTATAGTCAGCAATATCTGGAACTGTTGCACTTCCTTGATGATGATATGATTGCCATCCCCTTGCTGCTCCAAATCCATTAACTAATGGTAAACTATTATCATTCTTAATATAACTACCATTACCATCCTGGGTACATAAATATAAGGTCATTTGATCGGTTCCATTACTAGGTGAATATCCTTCGGTAAATGATACTCTATATTCACCGGGTTCTAATATTAAAGCCTCCATTGTTTGATCTGTACCATTAGATCCTTTACCATTATTAAAAGTAATATTTTGTGTTTTTAATATTATATTATTATCTTGATTATCAATCACATATGTATTTGTTGCAGTTCTTGTTTGCTGATAAAAAAATGTTGTTTTATATCTAAATCGTAAAATTACAATACCATCACCACCTTTTCCACTTGTTCCCGATGAAGATCTATTTCCCCCTCCACCTCCACCTGTACCATCAATGCCACTTTCTGCTGTACCACCACTTGCACCAGTACCACCACCACCAGCACCACCAACACCATGTGAACCTGTGCCCGATCCAGAACCTCCTCCACCACCAAACCAACCTTTATCACCTACACTAGATCCAAAAATATAAGAAAAATCCATACCAATCCCTCCATCACCGCCAGTATCACCAGTATGTCGTGTGCCTAGACCACCTGCACCACCACCTCCTCCACCAGAATAACTACCACTTCCCTGTGCTCCATTATTACCATAACCACCACTTGAAGATGTTGATTGATTACCAGTGCCCCCTGCACTATTATTACCTCCACCTCCTCCACCCGAACCACCATTACCAGTACTATTATTATTACTACTAGACCATCCACCACCTTTACCACCCCCTTCTGCAGTAAATAATGTTCCTGATGTACCACCACTAGATCCATTTATCCATTTTTCATTAAGATAATCATAAATTTCTAATCTTTCAGCACTTGTTAGTAATTTTTTTATTATAATAATTTCATATATATTTCCAACAATTCCTGAAGGTCCACTATATTCACCAGCACTACCATTCATTGCTCCAAAAAATGTTTGAGTTGTTCCATTTGCTGATAAACTTGAAAAACTTGTATCTAAAGAATTATTAATATAAAACCCCCCTGTTTGTCCACTTGTATTATATTCACAATTTACAACAACAGTTGTATTTGCTACAAAATTATAACTCGAATATGCTGTTCCGCCATCTCCTCTACCAACATAATGTTGACTCCCCGAACTTGCATACATAATAAGTGTTCTATCATATCCTCCATTATCTTGACCCCATAACCATCGTAATGTTGTTGGATTACTAGTTGGTTTATAAACAACAAATATATTCATAGTTGAATAATTATTTAAATTAATAGACGATGTTAATACATCATAATCAGTAAAAAATACTCCAGTACCATCCCACGAAGGAGCATATGAACTACTTGTAGTAGTTGTAAAACTACTACTACTTTTATTGTGCCAACTTGTTATTTGACTAGGAACATTAGAATTACTATTACCATCAACATCTTTTCCATCATGCCATAAAACTAAATCATTCCCAAAATTACTTATAGTACTATCATTCCATGATGATCCTCCGCCACCAGTAATTATTTTAAATGTGCTATTTTGACCTTTATTACCACTTACGTGATTCGGACCCGAAACAGCATTTCCACCTTTTCCAACAGATATTTCTGCAGTTGTTACTAATTGATTTTCTAATAATATTATACCACCGGCACCACCTGCACCCGCATCTCTAGCACCACCCGAACCACCTCCACCAACTATTAACACATCACATTTTGTATCTTCACTAAAAGTAACTGTATAATTTGATACTGAATTACCTGCTTTATTTTTAAATGCAACATAAGAATAACTATTATTTCCAACTCCATATATCGGACCACTATCTATTGCAGAATAATCAGAATTTGTTGATGTTACACTACTACCGGGAGTGTTTGCATTAACAAGTTCATCAGATATACCATCTGCAACTACGTATCCGGATGATCCATCTTTATAATATTCAGAAAAACTAATAGGGTTAGATCCACCGAATTCAGTTTGGATATCACTAAATTTAATAGGTCCGGATGATTGTAGAACCATACTTAATAATTTTAATTATTTATTTTTTATAATTAAATATATATATATATTAGAATTAAAATGAATTGTAAAAATTTCAAAGGATATAGATGTAATGTAGAACGCGATAGAACACAAGTTAAACAAATAAGTTCTTCAGGTGAAACTGGTACTCAACTGTGTAAAAAAAAATGTGAAAATAGTCCTGATTGTAAAGGATTTTATACACGTATACCCAAAGGATATAAAAGAAACACAATGTGTTATCTTTGTACTGGTGAACCAACAAACCCCGACTACAGTTTCAGAAAATCTTCAAAAGTAAAAGATTTTAATATATGTCAACGCGGTGGTTTATCTGCTAAGGCTCATCAAGATCGGGATAAAGAAATAGAAAGGTTAGAAGAAATAATAGATTCAAAAGAGAAGCTCATTAAGAACTTAAATGGATATATACAAACTCATCAAGGACAGGATGATGAAATAGAAAGGTTAAAAGATATAATAGATTCAAAAGAGAATCTCATTAAGGACTTAAATGAATATATAAAAACTCGTTGCGAAACCATCTCTCCGCCAGATAATGGTAATGGTGGTTCAGGTACAGGTAATGATATTGTACTGCCATCCACAGGACTTCCAATAGCTGTAGCTATATGGACGGATCCAACGCACCAACATAAAAATATTGTATCAAGAGTCGGATTTATATATAATAACTCAGAAATTGTTATGGATAATGCTCCAGATAAAATAGGTTATAATAAGTACGATATGGGTAAAAAAATTAGAAAAGAATTACCACCGGCTAGTAGAATAACAAAAATAATTGCACAACAAGGTTGGGGATTAGATTGTATTAATTTTTACACGCAGAACCGCCACGGTGGTAAAGGTGCTCGAACCACGGGTCCTCATGTCGCCACTCAGTTGAAACATTCAAATACAAATAGTGGAGGTGAGCGCTATGTATTTGAAAGCGATTATGATGATCCGATTGTAAATATTAAAAGAAGGATGGGGGAAAATGTATCACTTGGTATATCTCAAAGAGATTCCACATGGTGGGGTGGTCCAATTCTGTATGTGATAACAAGAGGGGGTAAACATATTTACCCTAGAAAATTATCTTCCAATGTTACACGGTGGTGTGTAAAGGACGAAGTACAACAATAATAATGTAAATGTAATTTATATACATATAATATATTTATTTAATAAGCAATTATTCTTTTTATTTACTATTATATAAAAAAAAGTACATTTCATAAAAAATTTTAAAATTTTAAAAACCTTTTATAAAAATTTATAAAAATAACGAAATGTACTTTTTTTATTAAAGTAAAAATAAATTTTTAATATTTTATAAACCTAATTTATTTTTAATTAATTCTAGATCTTTTTCTAATTTATTATATTTTTCTTCTAATAATTTATTTTTACTATTTAATTCTTTAATACCTTGTAATAAGATTGGAACTAATCTATCATATTTTAATGTTAAATAATTTTCACCTGATTTTGATATATTTCCCCCCGATTCTATATCATATTCAGAATCAAAAGGCGCTAATTCAACTAATTCGGGATAATATTTTTGAATTTCTTGAGCACTTAAACCAATTTGTAATTTTTCATTTTTAAAACCTAAACTATTTGCTAGATCATTATTTTCATATTTAAATACATTTATATTTTCTATATTAGATAATACATCACTTATATTTGTTTTTATTTTCTTCAATCGTTCATCTGAGTAAAATGCTGTTATATCTCCGGGTACTAATAAATTACCACCAGAGTCTATTGTTGTTACACTAGTACCTGTTACAAGTTCTAATTTTTGTGGATTATTATAACCTCTTAATCTAACCTTATAATCAGAATTATCAATTGAACTAAAATCTATCCATCCGCCATTATTATTATTTGTTCTTAAATCAATATAAGCATATGTTGAACTATATATTCCCATATTTGCTGATACAGATGTTCCAGTATTTGTTGCGCTACCAGATGTTGTTATACTTATACCATCATTTGAACTTCCACCACCGCCATTAGTTGTTATAGCAACACCATTAACAGTTAAACTTGAACATTTAATTTCACCATTAACATCTAATTTTGAACTCGGATTAGTTCTTCCTATACCTACATTGCCAGTCCCATTTTGTACTGTTAAGCGATAATCAGAATCATAAATAAAGAACTGATTTGAATTTGTGCCATTACCAGCATTATTTGTACCAACTTGCCAATTGCCATTACTACTAACAAAATTAATGTCTTGTTCTGCAGTGGTTCCATCACCTAATCTCATACCACCTCTAACATCTAATTTTTGAGTAGGAGATACAGTTCCTACACCAATATTACCATCAGTACATATCTCACTATTTACATAAACCTTTTTTGATCCATAACTTCTAATCCATGTTGAATCGTTCATATACCAACCACCGCCATGATCTGAGAAATATATACCACCATTACCAAATACTCTAAACCAATCTTTAGAACAAACCGAACCAGTATCTAAATCAACACATGCTCTTGCTACACCACTTCCAACAAACACAATTTCATTTGGATTAGCATCACCAGATATATAATAATTATTACCTGAACCATTTGTAGACCAATATATACCCCATATGCTAGTTGAATTTATTCTCCATAAGAATTGACTAATATCTGGACTTGCTAACATAGTTCCTTCATCGCCAACATTAATAGATAATTTAGCATCTTGATATGTAGGTGTAGTTGCTATACCAACTCTACTATCAGAAACATCAAGACCAATACCACCGCTTGATCCTATTTTTGTAGTACCAGTTCCTTTTGCTCTTAAATGTAAAGATAAATTTGCACTTGATCCACATTGTGAAATACCATTAAAACCAATTCCCAAACCTTGTGTTCTATTTGAATGTTGTACTATTAAACCCATTTTACTTCCAAGAGCATGATCGCTAATACCTCCAGATATTGTAACTACACTTCCTTGAGGATATGCAGTTCCTGTTATAGATGTACTATCATTATAAAATATATCAGATGTTGTTGTACTTGGAGATGTAGTAGACCATAAACTACTATCGCCCGTAAATGGACTACCACCAACATTTAAACTTGTGCAATTTAAACTACCGTTGACATCTAATTTATAACCCGGACTAGTTGTTCCTATACCTACATTACCAGAATTTCTATCAATTTTCATTCTGATATTTCCTTCTAATTTACCACCCATGGATGCATAAAAATTTATCCCCCATCCACTACCATAATTATCAGCATCAATGCCATATAAATAATTACCACCATTATTATATAGTGCTAACATGCCACCATAATCATTAGCAGCTGTTCCGCCAGGTGCTGATTTTCCAAAATCTAATTTATAACTAGGTGATGTAGTTCCTATACCTACATTACCATTTGAATTAACAAAAAGCGGTATAGTATCATTTGATGAATCATATAATCTAAATCCTCTATTATTTCCATCATTCCAATATCCCCTAATTTCACTATAATATGTGGAACCCGATGCGAATACACCTGTTCCCCAGTTAGTATCACCAACATATGTATAAGCATTATAACTACCAGAAAGAATTATGTTACCACTTTGAATATCAAGTTTTTCTGCAGGATTAATTATTCCAATACCTACATTACCATCTTTATCTATTCTCATTCTTTCTGTTGGCAATGTATTACCATTTGCTGTACCAAATGCTAAATATGTATATCCATTGCCCGTATGTTGCGAAAATATACTTGCAAAATGATCATTATCACCACCTAAATAAATTCTAGCACCACCATCATTTTCCCCTGAAGTACCACCTCTTAATGTTAATAGATTATGAATAGAACCAGTGCCTCCTTTATCAATATGCAAAACACTAGCTGTTTCATGTCTATTAGCAGAAACAGCACCAATACCAACATTATTATTAGAATCAATAGTAAATATTTGCACCCCGGAACTATTATTAACTTCCATAATATCATGATTTGTTGTATCATGTGTAATTTTTAATGCAACAGCATCACTACCAGAACTTTGAATATGAAGACTTTCAGTAGTATAAGTATCAGTATGGATAGTTGTTGTAGTACCAGTAACACTTAAATCAGTAACAGTTAATGTACCTGTAATATTTGTATCACCATTTATATCTAATATTGCAGTAGGATTAGTAGTTCCAATACCAACATTACCATTAGTTAAAAATGTCATATAGTTTTTCCAACTACTATCATAACAATCTAAATGTAAATTTCTTACAGTTGCTCCCATTCTTAAACCCCAAGTTCTACTGTTAGATACATGTGCAAAATGTAATCCTCCTCCACCTATACTATCACTTGTATGAATAATTGTACTTGAACCATTAACTTCTAATTTATCAGATGGATTAGTAATTCCAATGCCAATATTACCATTAGGATTCAATACTATATCACCATTGTTAGTTGATAATGCCATATTTCCAGCATCTGCTTTATATATTGAATTTCCAGTATCAGCACCATTTATTCTAATTTCACCAAAATTAGTATAACCATCTACTTCAAGAGCATAATTACCATCCCAAGAACCGTCTTGTGTTATTTTAACTAAAGGTTGTGTATATCCAGATGAAGTACCTTTTACATATAATTTTGTATTTGTAGAATAAATAGTGCTAATTCCAATATTAACATTTCCATTAAAATTAATATCAGAATTATTAATTACATCAATGTTACTAGTTTTTGCATCAATAATATTAATATAATTAGATGTATCATTAATATCAGAGATTGTAGAATATAATGTTGATAATGAAGGAATTCTATCAATACTTAAAACACCAGTATGAATATCACTTGCATCATGTTTATGAGAATATTGTGCATATGCATTTGTAGAAATTGAAACATTATTATTAAATTTAACTAATGGACTTTCAAATACTAAATTATTAGTTGTTATTTGTGATAAATCTAATGAAACTGTATTATCTACATTAACTAAAGGACTTTGAAATGTTAATGAACTATCTCCGGAACCACTTATAATATTTTGTATCAAAGAACCTTGAATAACAGTTGTGCCTGAATTTGCAAAGGTAATATATGATGGCAATTTAGATGAAAGTTTATAATTAGATTCAAAGACTAAAATATCATTTTCTTGTAAATTTAAATCTACACTAGAATTTAATGTAGAAGAATCATGACCTTCATATGAAGAAATAGGTGGTAGATAAAATGTTCTAATATATCTTGAAGGATATCCACTTCTATCTAATCTAATATGCAATTGACAAAATTCAGTAGCAAATTCTAAATTAAATATTGCAGAAATTTTAATAGTATATATATCAGTAATTGGTATAGTTATTTTTGTATATTCAGATACATTACTAATATATACTGAATTACTATCAATATCACCGCTAACATTAAATAGTAATAAATTATTTATTTTAGTAAATCCACTAGCAGTAGATGGAATAATGCCAATATCATTTTCTTCTTCATTATATAATGTAAAATGTTCTGATGTAGTATTAAAAACTCTTCTAATACCACCATTATTAATTAGTATTAAATCGCCACTTGATACTTTCTCTGTATCTGGTGTAGATATAATATAATTAGATGTACTTAATGTACTTAATGTATATTTAAAAACACAAATACCATTTCCACCATCGCCCGAATAAGTACCACTAGCCCATCCACTACCTCCACCACCATCTCCATAATTAATACCATGACTATTTGTTCTATTTGTATCAACATTATTTTCACTACCAACACCACCTTTAGCATATCTATATGATGTACCCGTTATTGAATATATAACACCATTAGGATTTCCACCATCTCCTGATTTATTAGCACTTGCAACAGATTCACCTTGAGAACCAGTATATGTACCATTTATTATTACATTACCATAAATAGGTGGAATAAATGAACCACCAGAAGATGTTGCAAACCCGCCACCACCGCCAGAACCACCTGAACTACCTGATATACTTTGATAATTACCACCACCTCCACCACCAAATACAATAGTATCCATTGCACTAGTATAATTACCATTAATACCAATATCATTCCAAGAGTTAGATTGATCTCGTTGTACTTTATCTCCACCTTTTCCAACTCTTACAACATAATTATTAGTAGGTATAAAATTTTGTGATTTATATAAAACACCACCACCACCACCACCACCACCTAATGTACCACCACCAGAACCACCACCGCCTACTAATAAAATATCTGAAAATATACCTTGAGGGACATTAATATTGTAAATAGTTTGAAATTTAGATTCATATAAAATTTTAATTTCATTTGAAGATAATACTTTATTATAAATACGGAAATCATCTATTAACCCATTAAAATTTTGTGTTGTTGAATAACTACTTCTACCTATTACTTTGACATTATATGTTCTATTGGGTGGACTAAATGTTATATTTATATCTTGATTTATATTATTTAAATAGACAGACCATAATCCTAATTTACTTACAGAAAATACTAAATTATTCCATACATTTAAATCACATGGTATTGTCGCTGATCCATTTGTTGAATCTTCTTTCCAATAAATATTTATATAATTAGCTGTTAAGTTTCTCATAATACCTAAACGATATTGACTTTCATTATTAAATTTAATAGTTTGATATGCAAATTCTAAAATTCTACCATATTCATCGGTAGTAGAATGCATATTAAACCATATTGAAAATGTTAATCCATCGCCATCATTCCAAATATTATATAAATTAATAGTATCTGGAAATTCTAAATATGTTTCACCATTATTTCCATCTAATAAAACAGAACAATTGTCATAAACCTTATCTACATATGTTAAATGTGTATTATAACCAACTAAATGATGATTATTACCAGATTCATCATTTAAATTATATTCAAAACTATATTTAGATATTAAATTAGTAGTATCAGATTGTAATATTGGTGATATAACATTATATTTAGAACTTGTAAATGTTTTCTTATATTTTATAATGACAATACCTGGATTACCATATTCACCTGGTGATATTGAAGTGTCATTAGTAGTTGCAGTAGCACCTGCACCACCACTACCATATCCATCATCGCTTAGATTAGCACCATATTGCCACCCACCATATCCACCAGAAGCATAATTAGTTGAAATACCTGTAATTGTTGAAGTATAACCGCTACCAGGATTTCTATTTCCAGATGTAGCAGCAGATCCCGCCCCACCACCACCACCTGCTTCGCTACCACTTGTACCACCATTATTACCAAAACCACTACCATTATATTTAGATGATGGAATTGCAGTACCATTGTCTCCTCTAGCTCTACCACCTGCTGAACCACCAGATGTTGGAGGCCAACTGTAAGAACTAACACGTTTTCCAAAACCACCACGACCACCACCTTTAACAAGTGCAATAACTTGACCTGTATCATTATATATTCTACTATCTTTACCTTCTTCAGCGGGTGCGGTATCAGTACTTGACGAAAATCCACCTCTTCCAACTCTAATAGTATATTTCATTGAAGCATCTAATGATATTGATTGTTCTAATACTTCACCAGCGCCACCACCACCTCCAGCATTATATCCTTGACGAGTTCCACCTGCACCACCACCAGCAATAATTAATACTTCTGTTTCAACATTGGTATCAAAATTTAGTAAATAGTCTGTGTGATCTGTATTATTTGGATTATGTTTTAAAACAATAGCATTATAATCACTATCAATATTGATATTTTCAATAAATTTCGAATTTATTAATTGTTGTATTTCATTAGTAGATAATGCTCTATTATATACACGCATATCACTAAAATATTCTGTTCCAGCATGATAAGTTGCTCCTGTAATATGTGTATTTCCTCCTAAATATAAATCTTCACCATTTAAATAATCTGTTTTATCATATATATCATTATTATCGGGAGTACCATATTGATTTGTAATTAATTGTGATACACCATTTATATAAATTTTTGAAGGTTCATCATGTAAACTAACAAAAGCAATATGAAACCATTTACCAATGTAATTATTCGATAATACACATGAAATACTTGCATCATCTTGTTTATTACCATTAGAATCTCTTTTATAATTTCTTGTCCAATGTAATGTGGTACCAGTAAGTTGACAAATATATCTACTATATAATCCACCACCATAATTTTTATTTGCTCCAAATATAGCATTGCCATCATCTGTAACTGTATCAACTTTAACCCAAAAAGCGAAAGTACTATTATTATTAGTATCAAAAAGAGGCGCACATGCATTTGCAGGCATTATTAATAGTTGCTCACTTGGAACTTTTACACTGTATAATTCATTATTATTAAAACTACTATTAGCACTTGCTATAACATTATTACTATTAATAGAATCAACATAATCATTCATAAATATATAATGTGCGTGTAATCCATCAGTCAAATTATTATAATAACTAACATATTTTTCATTAAATTGTAAAATATTTGAATCAGTTATAGTATTTGTATATATTTCAGTTATTTCATAAATTGTTAAAGATTTATTATAAACTCTAAAATTATCTATATATCCTTCGGTATCATGATCCCCATCCCAATATCCAACATTTTTACCACCAATATATAATTTTCCTTGAGGTAATCTAGATAATGTTAAAGGATAACTTCCATTTGTTGTGAATGTTATTTCTGAATTGTTAATATATATCTGCCAAGTACCACTTGCATTTATTTTAAATACTAAATGATACCATTCACTAGTCCATGTTATAGGTACAAAAGCATATATTTCACTACCACCATAAGTATTAGAAATATAAAATTGATTAGAAGTATGTGCCATTATAAAAAAATCTGATCCAATTGCCATCAGGATATCATGGTCATTATTATCATCTCTTTTGAACCAAAATGAAAATGAAATACCGAATTGCATTGGGAAATTAACAGATGTTGATAAAAATTCATTATTAGCATTAAAATAAACACTTTGTCCTTCAATCATTTGAGATGATGATAATTCTGGAGTTCCTGAAGCAGTTAAATGATACTTTGTTGTAGTTGGATTTCTATCAGTATAAAAATCACCATTAAAAGAATAGAATGCAATTAAACTATTTGATAATACTGGTAAAATTTTTGGTTCATTTATAACTTTTGTACTTGTTAGATCTGAATAAGGTAATGATATACTATATGTATTATTTGATGCATCAATTAATGTTGGAGTAATAGTAATATCTTCAACACCAATTATAGCGAATTCGGTCATTGCTAAATATGTTGCATCTCCATTAATTTCAGTAACAACAAGTGTAAAATATCTATATTTCGTATTAATATTTGCAAAATTTCCAAAAGTAGTAAATTCATTATCATTATATGATATTTCATTAGTATTATCATATAATAAAGTCCAAGAACCATCAAAAGGACTGTTCCATGCCGTTACGGTATCAGTAGCATATATTTTGAAAAATTTAGGCATAGCATTATTTGAATTATGTTTTTTAGGCATAAATTTCATTTTTCTTAAATATATAGATCTTCCCAAATCAATTGATATAGAAAGACCTATATTATTTTTAAAATTATTAGCACCACCATATGTACCATTTGAATTATATACATTACCTGATTTATAATATTGGGTTAAAATATGATTAAATAATTGAAAAGTTCCATATGTATTGAAGTAATTTTCATATATAGTATCACTAGATATTGTTTTAATTACGAATACTCCATCATTCCATTGTTGTTCTATAGAATCAAAATTTAATACATGTTGTAAAATATTATTTGGATATATTATTTCAGAAGTATAAAATTTTGGATTATCACTAATTGTATCAATTGTACTATTTATTATAGACGTATCATATACCATTTTATCGCCATCAATTGTAATAATATTTGAAGCTCTATTAATATTTTCACTATATTTTGTAGAATTAATGTATGTACCAATAAAAGCATTAATTGATGTATCTGTTACTTCTTGTGTTAATGCTTTTATAACATCGCCATCTTTATATATTGTTATTCCATCTATTGGTAATCTATCTACATCTAATACACCAGATGTAATTTCATTGGCATTGCCACTGAAATTATTTCCAGCATTCTCACTTATTGAAGTATTTACATAATTTATTAAATTATTAGATGTATCTAAAATATAATTAGAATTATCTTGATCTAAAATTATAAATTTACTATCTATTAGATCAATATGATTTGAAGTGTTTGTAAAATTTGTATTAATATTTTGTGTTATACCATCCAAATAACTTAATTCTGTTGTTGTAATATCATTAATAGTTCCTGTAAATTTAATATTACCATTTATATCTAATTTTTCTGTTGGATCTGTGCCAATACCTACATTTCCTGAAGAATCTATTGTAAATACTTGATTTGCTGAACTATCAATCACTTCCATTATATCATGATTAGTTGTATCATGTGTTATTTTTAATGCAACATCATCATTTCCGGAACTTTGAATGTGAAGACTTTCTGTGGTATAATCATCAGTATGAATAGTTGTAGTTGAACCAGTTATATCTAAATTAGTAGCAGTTATAGTTCCAGTTACATTTACATCACCATTTACATCTAATTTTGATCCGGGTGTTGTAGTTCCAATACCTACATTACCATCATATCTAATAGTCATGTGAGTTGATAATGTTGAATTAGGATGTAAATCATCAAGTTTATAACTACTTGAACCATCAGCGGTAGCAAAATGTAAATCTGAATTATAACTAGTACCAGTTGTATAAATCTTTGCTTGAATAAAATCATAAGTTCCAGATGTAGCTGATGTATAATTGAATTGAATTCCTTTGTTATAAGATTCATTTTCTATTTTTAATTGGACACCACCAGCCGATGTAGCACCTCCTTTTAAATGAAGCAAATGCTCTGGACTATTAGTTCCAATTCCAACATTTCCATTAACATCTAACACAAAATCTTTATTATTATTAGTTCTTATATAAAATGTTCCATTTGTTCTATCTGTAAATAACCAATTATTATATGATAATGCTTTAAAATTTAAAACAGCATTATCTGTATTGTCTTGATTATCAATTCTAATTCTGCCATTTTTAATATGTAAATCATCTTCAGGTGAATTTGTACCAATACCAATACGATTATTACTTCTATCCATAGTTAATAATTCATATTCAGTTCCTGAATTATCAGTTATAAATTTTAAATTATTATTAATATCATCATATTTAATTTTAAAACCACCAGTATCACTTTTAATATCAATTGAAGATGTTTCATTAGGTCTTGTTTCAATTCTAAAATTTCCAATTATATGTAATATTTCACTTGGATCAGTAACTCCAATTCCTACATTTCCAATATTAGTTATTCTCATTCTTTCAGATGTTATATCATTTGCTGTTCCACCTGTTTGTGTTTCAAATGTTAAAAAACCTGAAAAATAATTATCAGAAGTAGCAGTATTATCATTACTTAAACCTCTAATACGAGCAATAGTATGTTTATCTCCATTCATCCAATTACTAACAAATTTGATAGCAGTACCATTTTGTGTTGTATTGCCACCTAGATTATGTTCTAATGTTAAAATATCAATAGGGGATGTTATTAAATCCCAATGCATTAAATGCAGTCTTTCAGTTGGAGTTGTAGTACCTATACCAACCTTACCATATCTATCTATTCTCATTCTTTCTGTTGTATTTGTTGTAGTTGGACGGGTTCCGGTTCTATCATAACCACTAAAACAAATATTTTCTGTATAATCTGCAATAATACTTAAAGAATCTTGATCATCAATATCTTCACCAATATAAGAATATCCACCTAATTTTATATTTTTACCATTTGCTAAGTTAATATGACCATTAAATGTAACATCACTATTTAATCTTGATGTAAATTTAGTATTAAAATTAGCTTGTGAAACATCATCAATTGTTCTACCAGTAGTATCAAATTTTGAATCCCAATTTGCTTGAGATACATCTAATGTATCTATTGAGGTTGCATTAAATTTAGCATCCCAATTTGCTTGAGATACATCATCAACTGTTTTTAAATTAAATTTAGCATCAAAATTTGCTTGACTTACATCAACATCAGTATTTACAACATCACAATCAAATTGTTTTGTATTTGTATTCCATGTAATATTATCACCACCTTTATTTGCTAAAACATTTTCAACTTTATCATCAGAATATGATTGAATTATTGTTTCAGTACTTGTTGCAAATCTAATTATTACTATACCCGAACCACCGTCGCCACCACCCATATGATCTGTATTACCCGTGCCACCACCTCCTCCACCTGTATTTGGTAAAGCATCATATACTTCAGGATTATCATTTATATTTACAGTATAATTTGCACTACCGCCACCACCCCCTTTTTGTCCTGGTGTATTTGCACCAGATATATGACCACCGCCACCTGCTGCGAAATAAACCTTATCAATACCATTTTCATTAACATGATGTCCTATTGATGTATCAGTTATTCCAAAATATGTTTTAAAATCTATATCTATACCTGTTTCTGATATTCCACTTAGACCAATACCACCCATTGCATCTTGTTCTGGATGTGTTCCTATTTGATATCCAATACCACCTGCACCACCTCCTGCAGCAGCAGACCATGTTGATGCCATACCATCATTACCATATTGATATAATGTATAAGAAACACTTTGATTCTGACTTGATTGTTCTGATGTACCCATATTTAAAGGATCATTTGGATCACCTTGACCACTGTTTCGCACTCCACCACCACCAGAACCACCATGCCAATTAATCGCACCATGGTATCTTGCCAATCCTGCTCCACCCCCCAATGCAATAATATTATCAAATTTACTATCAAAACCTTTATTACCACTTCTATATGTGTGTAAGTTTACAGCATTTATATCATTACCAGTACCACCATTACCAACAAGTATATTATATGTTCCTGCTGTTATGTTTGCATTATGTACATAAACTAATCCACCAGCACCCGCTCCTGCTTTGGCTTTTTGTGCACCACTACCTCCGCCACCAACAATTAATATATCACATATTGTATTGCTTGTAAAAGTTATATCATATGATGTCTGATTATTTCCAGTATTTTGCAATATTATAGTTTTATTAGTTGAGTCTATATTATTAATTGACACTGTTGGATTAATTGTGGGGTCGCTACCACCACTTGTTACTTTCTTTATATCACCGTGTACTGTTAAATCATTTAATGACACTATTCCACCACTTACTCCACTATTTAGCAATGTTGTAACATCACTGTTTGTATAACTAGCCGCAGGTGTTATAAATGATAAACTACCGCTTCCATCAGTTGATAAAAGTTGATTTGCAGAACCAACATTAGATGGCAATGTTAATGTATATGATGCACCCGCCGAATGCGGTGGCCCTTTTATTTTTACACCATGAGAATTATTTTCACAATTTAACATAATAGAACCTGATCCCCGAGTTGCATTACCTTTAATAATAAAATTACCATTTCCAGCTGGATTAATATTTATATTTTTATCAGATGTAGAAACAATATCTTTTTCATTTACATCTAAATCACCTCCTAATTGTGGTGTTGTATCTGAAACTAATAAAGTTGTATCAACTATATCACAATTAATAGTTGTACCATCTATAGTAATACCAGTACCAGCACTATAAGTTGTATCTGTTGTTGCTATTGCTTGATTATTAATAAATATACGTGAACCAGCACTAATATTAATATCACCAGCAATATCTAATTTATAATTTGGTGATAATACACCAATGCCAACATTACCAGCTTTTTGTATTACAAATTTTAAATCATTCGAATTATTTGTTGCTTCTGTAGCTATACCAAATGCCCCCTGTCCTACCCATGATGCACTATTGCCATAATATATATATCCGATTTCTTGATTATTTTTAAAACTCATACCAACACCTGCACCACCTTGATTTTCTATTCCAAATGCAGAATACCAACTTGCAATTTTTGTAGTATTATTAAAACCATCCGCTTCATTATGATAAATTCTAAGACGATGTGTAGTATTATCTTGACCAATACCAACATTACCACTAGTAACTTTTAATCCACCAGTTACACCAGTTGTATTTAATAATGTTAGTACATCTGAATCAGTATATGATGTAAATGCATTACCACTCTTTGTCAAAGTACCTGTAAAATTAATATTACCAGATACATCTAATGTATATTGTGGAGTTCCAGTTCCTACACCAACATATCCACCATTATCATTTAATAAAACGTGTGAAGTATTTTTTCCACCTCTAATATATGTATGTTCTGGTGCTGCATGATTTAAATGTGAAGTTCTTTCTGTACCTTCAAATCTTGTTTCTTTGTTAATTGTTAATGTAGCACTTGAATGTGCTGCGATTCCAATGCCAATATTAATAGCATTAGTACTTAATAAAGTTTCTACATTTGAATCACTATATTGTGTAATTTGAGAATTAATAGTTGTACCATCTATAGTAATACCTGTACCAGCACTATAAGTTGTATCTGTTGTTGCTATTGCTGAACCATTAATTTTAAAACTTGAACCAGAACTAATATTAATATCACCATCAACATCTAATTTATAATTTGGTAATAATACACCAATGCCAACATTACCATTAGATGCTATTCTCATTCTTTCATTTCGTGTATTAGAAGCAGTACAAAATGATATTCCATCATATGCATTTATTGATATACCATCCGGTGATGATCCACTAACACCCCCGCCATGATCGTATATTAATATAGAAGAATTATATTTCTTACTTCCACTACTGTGATCGCTTCTAAAAAATATACCTTTTTCGGAATTC
>Ga0208749_1000026_pt1 | contig 35425 bp, 41 predicted proteins | sample Knorr_S15_td_DCM_FD_185601 | JGI IMG/M metagenome (GOLD analysis project Ga0208749, IMG submission 185601) | Marine microbial communities from Southern Atlantic Ocean transect - Knorr_S15_td_DCM_ad_63m_LV_B (SPAdes) (version 2) | ecosystem: Environmental > Aquatic > Marine > Oceanic | place... | reverse complement strand
TTGATCTTGTTAAACCAATTCCATAAACGTATGTAAGTGCAATTTCGACTCGCTTTTCGCGAGGTATGTCAATTCCTGCAATCCTGGCCACGTGTTTGAGTAAGTAAAAGTTTGAATTAAATTAATTGTTCAAGGTTAACCTTGACGCTGTTTATTACGAGGTCTTTTCTTGTTAATAACATAGATTCTACCTCTTCTCCGTACGATCTGATCGTCAGGGCTAATTTTTTTGACTGAAGATCTGACCTTCATGGGGTTTCACAAATAAAACGGTAATACTTTATTCTACATCATCATCAAGCCATTTTTTGTTTAATATCAGAAGAGATTGTTTTTAAATCTCTATCAGCATCAATATATTCTAATAATGAAAGATCTTTGAAATAGTCAATTAAAGGCTCAGTAGTTTTTTTATATATATTTAATCTTGTTCTAATAGTCTCTTCATTATCATCTTTTCTACCTCTTAAAAGTAAACGTTTAATTAAAACATCTTCTGGAATATCAAGATAAAAAACAACTTCTAAAGGTTGATTTATTTCAATTAAAACCTCATTCAGTGAGTTTGCCTGAGATAAATTTCTGGGATATCCATCTAAAATCCAACCTTTATTATCTTTATCTAAATTTTTCCTTACAATTTCCAAAACAAGGTCATCACTGACTAATTCTCCTCGATTAATAATATCTTTTACTTTTATACCAAGCTTAGTTTTCATTTCAATTTCTTTTCTTAATAATTCACCAGTGGAAAGATGCAAATAAGAATTCGTTGCACTGAGTAATTCCGCCTGAGTACCTTTTCCTGCTCCAGGAGCTCCCAAAAATAGTAAATGTTTCTTCATTAATTGTTTACTAATCCCTCATATCTTTGAGATATAACATAAGTTTGAATTTGCTTAGCAGTATCGATTGCAACACCTACAAGAATAAGCAAAGAAGTTGCTCCTAAACCTTGAAAAGTTTGTACATTTGTCGCTCTTTCTACAGCTGCTGGGATAATAGCTACTGAACCCAAAAATAATCCTCCTAATAATGTCAACCTATTTTGTATACCTGTTAAATAATTAGCTGTATTAGTGCCAGGTCTAACTCCTGGTATTGCGACTCCTCCTTTTTTCAAATTAGATGCTACATCTACTGGATTAATTGTAAGAGATGCATAAAAATATGAGAATCCTAAAATCAAAGCAAAGAATGTAATTGCATATGGCCATGGATTTGACGAGCCAGGATTCAAACTACTTGCCAATTTTATTAAAATTGGATTACCCGTAACATTTGCGATAGTTATAGGTAAGAATATCAAGGCAGATGCAAAAATTATAGGCATAACTCCACCAGCATTTAATTTCAAGGGCAAATAACTCTGTCTTGTAGGAAGTAATGTTGCATTTCCTATTTGTCTTTTTGCACTAACAATAGGAATGCGCCTTGCGCCTTCTTGAACAAAAATTATCCCAACAATTGTCAGTAAAAAGACTCCAAGTAAGACTGCTATGCCTAAAACGTCACCACGATCACCAGTTTGAGCTTTCTCAATAGTGGAACTTAATGCTTTCGGCAAAGTTGCAACAATATTCAAAAAAATTACTAATGATGCGCCTTGCCCTATCCCTTTCTCCGTAATAATTTCGCTAAACCACATCACTAGCATTGAACCAGTGACCAAAGCAATAGATGTTTGTAAAACAAATGTAGTTTCACTTATACCTTCAATTGCATATTGTCTAAGAATTAAAGAAAAAATAATACTCTGCAAAAATCCCCATCCCAAGGAAACATATCTTGTTATTTGAGCAATTTTTCTCCTACCTGCTTCTCCCTCATTCTTTTGTAAATCTTCAAGCACAGGTAATGAAGCTGTCAGAAGCTGAATAATAATTGAAGCATTAATGAAAGGGAGAATCCCTAATGCAAATATTCCTAAAGTTGAAATTCCACCACCAGTAAAAATATCTAAAAAGCCTATTAATTGTCCTCCTTGGTCGATGAAGGTTTTAAAAGCCTCTCTATCAATCCCAGGCATTGGAATATAGATACCAATTCTGACTAAAAGTAAAAGACCTAGAGTTGTTAAAACTCGGCTTCTTAACTCCTTATTCAAGAATAATTGAGAAATTATTTCTGAAGCACTAGGGTTTCTACTTTTGTTAACAAACATAGATAGGTAAAACTAAATTTATTAGTAAATTTATTTTATTGATTATTTAATAAGTTCACAAGATCCACCTGCATCTTCAATTTTTTGTTTAGCGACTTTTGTGAATGCATGAGCTTGAACTGTTAACTTAACATTAACTTCTCCATTCCCAAGTATTTTTAAAGGGAATTTTGGCTTAAAAAGCATTCCATTTTTGACAAGTGAGTCTAAGTTAACTGTTTCGTTATCTTTAAAATTATTCAATTTACTAATATTTATTATTGAAAAGTTTTTTTGATTAATTATTTCAAAGTGCTTTAATTTGGGAACTCTTCTATACAAGGGCATTTGACCACCCTCAAAACCTGGACGCGTTGGTCTCCCAGAGCGTGATTTTTGCCCTCTCATTCCAAACCCACATGAAGCACCCTGTCCTGCAGCAATACCTCTACCTTTTCTTAATTTTTTCTTTCTAGAGCCAGTATTAGATTTGAGTGTATTTAATGTTGTAGTCATAATTTTCAAGAATAAAGCTGTTCAAGGGAGATTCCTCTCTCTCTTGAGGCGGATTTGTGTGTTCTTAATTGAGATAAAGCTAACATAGCGGCTCGGGCATTATTTAGAGGTGTCTTACTACCCAATCTTTTGGCTAAGACATTTTTTATGCCTGCCAATTCTAAAACAGTTCTAATTGAACCCCCGGCAATTACACCAGTACCTGGAGCAGCAGGCCTAATAAGTACATTAGCTGCACCATCTCTCCCTTTTGATAAAGTCGGTATTGAATTATTTGGAGTTAAAGGAACTCTGACAAGATTCTTTTTACCATCTGAGACTCCTTTTCTTACTGCGCCAATAACATCTCCAGCTTTACCAACTCCAACTCCAACTTGTCCTTTCTCATTACCAACAACAACAATAGCTCTAAAACTCATTTTTTTTCCACCTTTTACAGTTTTGGATACCCTTCTTATTTGAACAACTCTTTCTTGCCAATCAGAATCTCTCTCTAGATTCCTAGAATCCCCTCTTCTGCTTCTTTTCCTATCGTTATTACGATTATTCTGCCTTTTTTCACTTACATTAGAAGCAGGAACTTTATCAGGTTTAGATTGATTTTCTTGTTTTGTTGGAGTGTCAGTCATTGTAAAAAATTAATGTTTAGAATTTCAAGCCGGCTTCACGAGCAGCATCTGCAAGTGCCTTCACTCTTCCGTGATATAAATTACCCCCACGGTCAAAAATTACTTGCTTGATACCTTTTTTTAGGGCTCTTTTTGCTAATAACTCTCCCACAATAGAGGAAGAATTACAATTAGAAGATAGTTTTTCTGATGTTTCTTTAAGCTCTTTATCCACAGTTGAAGCAGAACAAAGAGTTTTTTGAGCACTATCGTCTATAACCTGAGCATAAATATGGTTATTTGAACGAAAAACTGACAATCTTGGGCGACTTTCATTGCCAATTAAAAATCTTCTTAACCTTCTATGACGTTTTTGGGTTTGTAGTTTTCTTGAAATTTTAGTCATGTTTTTTGTATGGAATTATTTTTTGCCAGATTTACCAGCTTTTCTAAGTATTGTCTCATCATGGTATTTAATTCCTTTTCCTTTGTAAGGCTCTGGAGGTCGAATTGATCTGATTTTTGCAGCTTCATTGCCAACAATTTCCTTATCAATTCCAGACACAATAACGTTTGTATTGCTCTCAACTTTGTATGTTATACCATCAGGGGGAATCATTTCCACAGTATGACTATATCCTGCGCTAACTACTAGATTTTTACCTTTTACTTGGGCCCTAGAACCAACTCCTACAATTTCTAATTTTTTTGTGAAGCCTTGACTAACTCCTTCAACCATATTTGAAATTAAAGCTCTGCATAATCCATGTCTTTGTCTTGAATGTATTTTAGTTGTAGTAGGGCTTACAACAACAGTATTGTCTTTTTTATCAAAACTAACCCCCTCAGGCATTAGACGTTTTAATTCCCCTTTAGGGCCTTTAACAGTAACATTTAGTCCATCAAAATCAACAGAGACTTGTTCTGGAATTAGTACTGGTGTTTTTCCAATTCTTGACATAATTAATTCTCCTTAATAAACATAGCAAAGAACTTCGCCACCAATGCCCTGCTTTCTGGCATCGCGATCACTCATGATCCCTTTTGAAGTAGATATTATAGCAACCCCAAGACCTCCAAGAACTTTTGGCAGTCCTTTAGTATTTTTATAAATTCTTAATCCAGGTTTACTAACCCTTTGCATCGATCTAATAGTTGGAAATTTATTCTTACCACTATATTTGAGCCCAAGTATTATTTGTGATTTGTAACCTTCACCTTCCTCATTAATATCAGAAATAAACCCCTCTTTTTGAAGTACCTTTGCAATACTTAGGGACATTTTTGAACCTGGAATTGTTGTTGTTGTATGCTTCTTTTGGCTCGCATTTCTTATACGAGTTAGCATATCTGAAATAGGATCGTGATTTGACATAGGTTTAATTTAATTCTTACTAAAAGGCATTCCTAACTCTGTGAGTAGAGCTTTACCTTCTTGATCAGTTCTTGCACTAGTTACGATAGTTATATCCATACCTCTTATGGAATCAATTTTATCAAAAGAGATCTCAGGGAATATCAATTGCTCTCTCACTCCAAGAGTGTAATTCCCTCTTCCATCAAAACTCTTTGGATTAACTCCTCTAAAGTCTCTTATTCTAGGCAGAGCTAAATTTATAAATCTCTCTAAAAAGGAATACATCCTATCGCCCCTCAAAGTTACAGTACAACCAATAGGCATCCCTTCACGAATTTTAAAACCCGCAATAGCTTTCTTGGCCCTTGTAACTAAGGCCTTTTGCCCGGTAATAGTTGCCATTTCATTTAAAGAAGCTTCAAGAGCTTTTGAATTTGAAGCAGCTTCACCAAGACCTCTGTTAACATTGACTTTAACAACTTTTGGTACTTGATGAATATTTTTAAGACCAAGATCCTTCAGAAGTTTTGGTCTAATTGATTCTTTGTAGCGATTTTTTAGAGTCATAATTTTTTGTTAATTCTGGTCTTTGTCAGAATTGAGAAATTAAGAAAAAGTGTAAATCTGGTTGATGATGAAAAATTAATCAATTACTTCACCAGTTTTCTTTAATCTTCTTTTCTTAACTCCATCTTTATTTATGAAGTATTCTATTTTACTTGTTAGATTCTTGTCCTTGGAAAAAAACATTACATTTGATGCATGCAAAGATGCTTCTTCAGTTAGGATTCTGCCAGTTTCACCTTCCTGTGTTGGTTTTACATGTTTGGTCCTGAGGTTTATTCCTTTCACAACAACTCTATTTTCAAAAGGAATAGTTTTTAGAACTTCTCCAGTTTTACCTTTGTCTTTTCCATTAATTACTTTCACCAAATCTCCAGTTTTAATTCTCATTTTTACTCTTTGGGAATTTTTCTTTTGTTTTAATGAGTCCAACATTTAAATCACCTCCGGAGCTAGAGAAACAATCTTAGTATAATTTTTATCCCGCAGTTCTCTTGCTACAGGACCAAAAACTCTTGTTCCTTTTGGATTCTTATCTTCATTAATTAAAACAGCAGCATTATCATCAAATCTTATTGAATTACCAGTATTTCTTCTTAAAGTTGCCTTAGTTCTTACAATAACAGCTTTTACAACTTCTGATTTCTTAACTCCCATGTTCGGAAGCGCATCTTTCACGGTCGCCACAATGACATCTCCCACATGCGCATATCTTCTATTAGAACCTAGAACCCTTATACATTGGAGTCTTTTAGCCCCACTGTTATCAGCAACAGTCAAATATGTCTCTTGTTGAATCATTTTTTATCCTCCTTAGTATTGATTGTTTTATTCAGAATCTCTTCTATTGCCCATCTTTTATGAGCACTCAGTGGTCGTGTTTCTTTAATTTTAACCCGATCACCTAAAACACATATATTTTCTGGATCATGTGCCTTATATCGGGTAGTTCTACTAACAATTTTTTTATAAGTTGGATGTGGATATCTATTGATCACAGCGACAACAACTGTTTTATCCATTTTGTCGCTTACAACAGTACCAATTCTTTCTTTAAGGGCCATAGCTAATAATTAATCAGAGGTTTTTTGAGAATCATTTTGGCTTTTACTGAGAGTTAGTAATTGCGCAACTTGTTTCTTGATGATTTTAAATTTATGAGTTTCGTTAAGCTGTCTGGTAGCTTGCTTGAACCTCAAATCGAACAGGTCTTTACGTAATTGACCAATCTTTTCAGATATTTGAGAAGAGTTTAGTTCCTTAAATTCTTTAAGCGATTCTGAGTTCTTCATTGTTTAACCTCCTCTTGAGATTGTTTTTTATTATTAGTCTTTACTTGTGAAGAAGTTGCTAGGTTTTTATCAACAGAGATGAATTTTGTTTTTACTGGTAATTTGTATTGAGCTAAACGCATAGCTTCTTTTGCAATTTCTTCTGTGATATCTTCTCCTCCCATCTCGAATAATATTCTACCTGGTTTAACAACTGCAACCCAAAACTCTGGATTTCCTTTTCCAGAACCCATTCTAGTTTCAGCTGGTCTCATGGTGACTGGTTTATCTGGAAATATTCTTATCCAAATTTGGCCACCACGTTTAACATATCTAGTCATAGCACGTCTACTAGCTTCAATCTGACGAGCAGTAACCCATCCACAATCTTGTGCTTGTAGAGCAAATTGCCCAAATGCAATTGTATTACCCTTTGAGGCTACTCCTCTCATTCTGCCTCTATGTTGTTTGCGGAATTTAGTACGTTTTGGACTAAGCATTGTTAAACCTCCTAAGAATTCTCATTTGAACGATCCTCAAATTGCTGAGGTCTGCGACTAGCTTTTCTTTTTGGGTTTCCACCCACAGGAATATTTTGAGCTTCCTTAGGAAGGACTTCACCTTTAAAGACCCAAACCTTAATTCCTAAAACTCCATAAGTTGTATTTGCTTCACGAGTAGCATAATCAATTTCAGCTCTTAAGGTATGTAATGGGACCCTTCCTTCTCTTGTCCATTCAGTTCTAGCAATTTCAGCGCCATTTAATCTTCCTCCAACTTGTATTTTCAGACCTAAAACACCAGCCCTTTGAGCTCTCTGTAATGCCATCCTAATGGTTCTTCTAAAGGCAACTCTTTTTTCTAATTGTTGTGCAATGTATTCAGCAAGTAAAAACGCATCTGCATCAACTCGCTCTACTTCGACAACATTTATTCTGACTTGTCTTGTCCTATCTCCAATAGTTTTTTGGATCCCTGATCTCAGTTCTTCAATGCCACTTCCCTGCCTTCCTACGATTACTCCTGGTCTTGCTGTTTTTAATTCCAGTTCCAGTTGATCCGCTTTTCTGGCTATTAAAACATCGCTAATTCCAGCTGCACCATATTTCTTTTGTATAAAAGTACGAATTTTAAAATCCTCTTGAAGAAGAATTGGGTAAGTTTTAGAAGTGGCAAACCATTTGGATCGGTGCTCTTTTGTTATGCCTAATCTAAGTCCCGAAGGATGTATTTTATGTCCCATTAGTTTTGTACCTCAGCATTAGTTTGAGTAGTAGCAGATTCAACAGAAATACTTATGTGGCAAGTCTGTTTTTTAATAGAGAAAGCTCTTCCTTGAGCTCTAGGCCTATACCTTTTCATTACAGGGCCATTATTAGCCCAAGCAGAGGCAATAACCAAGGTTGATGGATCCATTCCAAAATTATGCTCTGCATTAGCTACTGCTGATCTTAAAACTTTAGTAATAGGATCAGTAGATCTATAAGGCATGAATTCCAACATAATTAATGCATCCCTATAGGATCTTCCCCTAATTTGATCTAGAACTCTTCTTACTTTTGAAGCTGAACCACGAATATAGTTCCCATGAGCAATTGCTGTTTTTGTTGTTTCGGGTGCTTGTGTCATGATTTTGCTCCTTTCTTATCTCTTATATGACCACGATAAGTACGTGTGGGGGCAAATTCACCTAATTTATGGCCAATCATTTGTTCAGTAATAAAAACGGGGATATGAGCCTTACCGTTATGTACCGCAATTGTATGGCCAATCATTACAGGCAATATTGTAGAGGATCTAGACCAAGTTTTGATAACAGACTTGTCATTATCAGTATTTTGTTTTTCTACCTTTTTAAGCAAGCTATCTGCTATAAAAGGTCCTTTTTTTAGTGAACGTCCCATGATTTATAAAATAGAAATTAAAGTAATAAGCGAAGTAATCAAGAGTCTCTACCTCCTCTACTCCTCTTAGAAACACGACGGCGCTTTCGAACTACTAATTTATTGCTTGGCTTGTTCTTTTTACGTGTCTTTAAACCGAGAGCTGGCTTACCCCATGGAGTGACAGGACCCGCTCTACCAATTGGTGCTTTTCCTTCTCCTCCTCCATGTGGATGGTCGCATGGGTTCATTACACTTCCTCTTACTTGAGGTCTCCTTCCAAGCCATCTTCTTCTTCCTGCTTTACCAAGGCTAGTGTTTCTTATTTCCGAGTTACCAACCTCTCCAAGAGTTGCATAGCATTCCTTCCTTACAAGTCGAACTTCAGTAGATGGGAGTTTTAATGCAACATAATCACCCTCTTTAGCCATGACTTGGGCACTAGATCCTGCTGATCTGACCATCTGAGCACCTCTGCCAGCATATAGTTCAACACAATGTACGCTTGATCCTAATGGCATAAATGAAAGAGGCATTGCATTTCCATCTTCAATTGGAACACTTTCACCAGCAATAACATTCTGACCAACTTTTACCCCTGCTGGAGCAATGATATATCTCTTCTCTCCATCTTCATAAAATAAAAGTGCAAGCCTGGCGTTTCTATGAGGATCGTAGTGAATAGCTGCAACTTTAGCATTTATGTTTCTTTTATCTCTTCTAAAGTCAACTAATCTATATTGTCTTTTGTGGCCACCTCCTCGGTGACGGCAGGTAATAACCCCTCGATTATTTCTTCCTTTAAGTCTATGTTTTGAAACTATTAGAGATCTTTCTGGTTTTGAACTGGTTATCTCACTAAAGTCAGTAACTACTCTTTGTCTAGTTCCAGGTGTATAAGGTTTAAATTTACGAATTGCCATGATTAAAACTCCTTAAGATTCTGGAAATAGTTGAATTTTGTCTCCTTCAGCAAGACGTACAATAGCCTTTTTAACTTGAGAACGTTTACCGGAAAATTTACCGACTCTTCTTGTTCTCCTAGGAGGATTCATAGTATTAATTCCTATAACTTTAACACTAAATAAGGCCTCAATTGCAGATTTTATTTGAGGTTTCGAAGCTCTATGATCAACTTCAAAAGTATATTGGTTAATATCTAGTGCATTTGTAGCTTTTTCTGTAATAACTGGCTTCTTTATTACATCTGCTAAACGTGAATCAAATAATTTATTCATGATGCATAAACCTCTTGAATTTTATTTATTGCTGATTGACCTATAACTAACTTATTAGCGTTAAGAATATCAAATACATTTAATTGATCAGCAGCAATTAATTTTACTTTTTCAATGTTATTAATAGATTTCTTTATTACATCAGAAGGACTATCCAGAATTACCAAAACCTTTTCTGACTTTTCTATTCCTAAACGAGCAAGACCATTAATAATTTCACTTGTTTTTGGCTGATTTAATGTAGACCCAAAATCCTCGACAGCCTTAATATCATTCACTCTTGACATAAGTGCTGTTCTAAGAGCTAACCTTCTTTCTTTGCGATTCATATCTAAGTTGTAAGAGCGTGGTTTAGGTCCAAAAATTATTCCACCGCCTGGTCTTAAAGGAGTTCTTATTGATCCTTGACGAGCTCTTCCAGTACCCTTCTGTTTGTATGGTTTTCTACCACCGCCTCGCACTTCAGATCTTGTCAAAGTAGATGCGGTACCTTGTCTCTTATTTGCTAATTGTCTAAGAACTGCTCTATGTATTAAGTCTGCAGAAGAAGTTTCCTTAGCTACTTTTAAGTCGATCGAGACTTTACCTGCTTTTTTACCGTCCCACTTAAGAGTGTCGAGAGTTGTCATGATTTTTCACCTCCTTTTTTTCCTACAACATTATTAGGCTTAATGTTGACAATTGATCCGGGCTTACCTGGTACAGAACCTTTTACCACAAGTAAATTTTTTTGGTCATCAATCTTGACTACTAATAAACCCTTAGTAGTAATTTTTTTTCCTCCATATCTTCCTGCCATTCTTTTACCAGGATAAATTCTACCTGGAGTAGTACCTGCACCTGTGGACCCTGGAGCTCTATGATTTTTTGAACCATGACTCATGGGCCCTCTGCTAAAACCATGTCTTTTCTGATAACCAGCAAAACCTCTACCCATAGATTTGCCACTGATATCAACTTTTTGACCAACCTCAAAATTGTTAACTGTTATTTGATTTCCAACTTCATAAGTAGAGGTTTCTTCAACTCTATATTCTTTCAAATGCTTTAAAAGTTCTTCACCTGACTTCAGTAAATGTCCCTTCTCAGGCTTACTCATGTGCTTATCTTTTGATAAACCGTAACCTATTTGAACAGCAGTATAACCATCCAAAGACTGAGTTTTTAATTGGGTAACTCGACATGGGCCAGCCTCTATAAGAGTTACTGGTACCGCATTGCCATCATCATCAAAAAGTTGGGACATGCCCAATTTCTTTCCTAAAATTCCTATAGACATAAGATGTGAGTAGACTAGCTGATAATTAATTTTTGAATTTTCTAAACCTTTATAATTGTTAAAGGGGTAGCTAATCAAAAAACAATTTGATAAGGATGAGACTTATCTAAAAAATAGATAGTTTCTCTTTGGGTTAACCCATCCTAAGTTTTTTAACGAAACGCTAAAAAATGTGAAAATTTACAGAGGCTCGGCTAGCTTTCGAGCTTAAAAATTCACCGAGTTTCAATTGTACATCATCAAGTACCATAAAATGAAATAATATATAAATACAAGGAAATCTTTATGCCATTACTTCTTACAGGAAAAAAGTTTCATAATGATCTAATCAACAATAAATGTTTAGCGATGTTTGCCCCACTTGAGGGTGGATATGAAACGCGTCTTTTAAGAAGAATGAGAGCTAAAGGTTATAAAACTTACATAACCTCAGCGAGAGGATTAGGAGATCCTGAAGTATTTTTAATGAAATTGCACGGCATAAGACCTCCTCACCTAGGTCATCAAAGTGTAGGAAGAAATGGTGCTCTTGGAGAAGTTCAACAAGTTATACCCCAAGCATCTGAATTATTTAATGAAAATGACAAAAATAAATTATTGTGGTTACTAGAAGGTCAAGTCTTATCTCAAGATGAACTTGAAAGCTTAATTAAAATCTGTACTAAAGATAATAAACTTCAAATTGTAATTGAAATGGGGGGTTCCAGAAAACTTGAATGGAGACCACTAAATGATTACATTTTGAATGAATTCTAAAGTTGAAGTTTTTGAAAAAAATAAAAAGACATTGGATAAATGGGTTAAGTTAATTTGTGGTGCTAGCAATGAAGATATTGACGCTATTGAAGATTTGTGTGCTATTTATTCCGCTGCTGGAGTCGACTACATTGATGTTGCGGCTGAACAGTCGATAGCGCAAGCTGCAAGAACTGGTATCAAATGGTCTAAAGAATTGTTTGGTACTTGTCCAGGTTTAATGATAAGCATTTGTGATGGTAAAGATATACATTTTCGCAAAGCAAAATTTGACCCATTGAAATGCCCTCCTAATTGTCCAAGACCATGTGAAAATATTTGTCCTACCTTTGCAATTGATAATTCCGGTGTAACAGAGAGCAAATGTTATGGATGCGGAAGGTGTATAAAAAGTTGTCCCTTAAATTTAATTTCTGAATACGAATTTAATTTTTCCAAAGATAATCTCCCATCATCACTTCAAATAATCAAGCCTGATGCAGTAGAAATTCATACCGAAATAAATCGAATAGCTCCTTTTATAGAAGTAGTGCGCATTCTAAAAGATTCAGAAATTAACTTAAAAAAAATATCTGTAAGTTGTGGATTAAATCAATCCTCACATTCCCCAGAATCCCCAAATAATCTCTTAAAAGCTCTTTGGGAAAGATATGAAGTGCTCTGCGAACTTAATCTTCCCATTATTTGGCAGCTTGATGGCAGACCAATGTCTGGTGATCTAGCACCAACAACAGGTAGAGATACAGTTAAATTATTTGAAACGATAGGATCTCATCTGCCTCCAGGTTTAATTCAATTAGCTGGAGGAACAAATGGGAAAACTCATGAATTATTAAATGTAAATAATTTTCCAGATGGAATTGCATTTGGCAGTTCTGCAAGAAAAATAATGCAGCCATTTATTCAATTTGCTCACAAAAATAACAAAAAATTATATGAATACCCTGAAAGAATGGCTTTAGCAATAAAAGAAGCAAAGAAATTGCTAAAACCATGGAAAAAAAATTAATTCAATTTATTTTTATAAATTTTAAAATCATCTCTGAGTTTTTAAAATAACTTTGTATTTTTTAATAGAAAAAAATCTTTTCATGTATTAAAATAAAAATTCATTGGGCCGTCGCCAAGTGGTAAGGCATCGGGTTTTGGTCTCGACATTCCTAGGTTCGAATCCTAGCGGCCCAGTTTTATCAGTTAGTTGAGTGGAAGGGCAGAAATTATTTCTCTTTGATTTTGACGGCGTTATTGTTGATGGAATGAATGAATATTGGCACAGTTCTTTATTAGCATGCGAAAAATTTCTAAATTCAACAGATATACAAATTAAACAAGATCTTTATAAGAAGGTTTCAAATACTTTTAAAGAAATTAGGCCCTTTGTAAAATATGGATGGGAAATGATTATCATCGTTCACGAAATAATCAAAATAGAAAATCCACTAGACAAAAATAATAAAAAGAATTTTATTAAAAAATATAATCTAAATTGTCAAAAGGTACTCAACGATAATGCTTGGCTTGCCGAAGATTTACAAAAATTTCTAGATGAATCTCGCAAATACCAAATAGATAAAGATTTTGAAATGTGGGTAAATTTACATAAACCATTTCATGAAGTTATAACCTTCATGGAAAAGTTAAAGCACCAAAACATAAAGACAGGAATAATAACAACAAAAGGTGAAATATTTGCTACAAAAATTCTCGAAAAATTAAATATTTTTCCTGAATTTATTTTTGGTTATGAATCAGGAACAAAAACTGAAGTAGCAAAAGAACTAGATAAAAAATATGAAATTGTAGGTTTCATAGAAGACAGGATAAAAACACTAATAGATATAAAACAAAACCCTGATACAAAAAGTATTCCTTGTTTTTTGGCTGATTGGGGCTATTTAAAAGATTCAGATAGGAGTAGTTTGACGAAAGAAATAAGATTATTAAAATTGAAAAATCTAGAAGATTTACTTGCAATTTAAACTTGATCCGCTAAAGTACAGATGTACTATAACTTCTAATTATTAAATTTGGATACATTAAATAAATTCTGAATTTAGAATAATTATGAAAATTCATCTATTAAATAAAAAAAATGGGTTTTGAAGAAAGAAAAAACGAATCAAAAGAAGTGATATCTAAAGAAAAAGACAAAGCATTAAGTCTCGTCCTAGGCCAAATAGAAAGGAACTTTGGCCGAGGATCAATTATGAGACTGGGTGACGCTTCTAGAATGAAAGTAGAAACAATATCAACTGGAGCGCTTACATTGGATTTAGCATTAGGAGGAGGCTATCCAAAAGGAAGAGTGGTTGAAGTATACGGACCTGAAAGTTCCGGGAAAACAACACTGACGCTACATGCAATAGCAGAAGTTCAAAGGAATGGGGGCGTAGCCGCATTTGTAGATGCTGAGCATGCTTTAGATCCAGTTTATGCAGCTTCTCTAGGGGTTGATGTTGGAAATTTATTAGTCTCACAGCCAGATACAGGAGAAATGGCTCTAGAAATAGTTGATCAACTTATTAGGTCGAGTGCCGTAGATATTGTGGTTGTTGACTCCGTAGCAGCACTTACACCAAGGGCAGAAATAGAGGGTGAAATGGGAGATCATGTGATAGGAAGTCAGGCAAGACTAATGAGTCAAGCAATGAGAAAAATCACCGGGAATATTGGTAAATCTGGATGTACAGTAATATTCCTAAATCAATTGCGATTGAAAATCGGTGTTACTTATGGAAATCCAGAGACAACCACAGGAGGAAATGCATTAAAGTTTTACGCATCAGTAAGACTTGATATTAGAAGAATTCAAACTCTTAAAAGAGGTACAGAAGAATACGGAATCAGAGCAAAAGTCAAAGTTGCAAAAAACAAAGTTGCACCTCCATTTAGAATCGCTGAATTTGATATTTTATTCGGCAAAGGAATTAGCACAACCGGATGTTTATTAGATTTAGCAGAAGAGACTAACATCATAATCAGGAGAGGAGCTTGGTACAGTTATGAAGGAGAAAATATTGGACAAGGAAGAGATAACACAATTGTTTGGCTAGATCAAAACATAGAGATAAGGAATAAAGTAGAGTCTATTGTCAAAAGCAAACTAACAGAAGGTAGCGAAGTAAGCTCTAATTCAATAAAAGCACTAAATAACAATCAAAGTAATACAATCGTTGCTAATGATATAAAGACAGTCGCTTAGATTTATAACGAATCAGCTAAAGTCCACCAACCTGCAGCCGGTCCAATAAATCTGACGACAACCCATAAAAGCACTAAGCCTCCAATACCAAACCAACTAGCTTTAATACTTAATTTCATAAAACTATCTCTTTGATTAATGGTAAAAGGAAGCCATTCAAATAATCTAGGAGAATTATCTTCTTTAGATTTAATATTATTTTTATTTGGAGGCAGACCTAATGTTTTACGCCTTTTTGCTTCTCCCATGTTTAAAAGATATTTACTAAATCATAACCTAATCGAAAGGTAGCATATAGTTAATGTGTTTTGAGGGATGAATACTTTGCAGAAGTAATCTGCCCCACTTTCTTTTATTAGCTCGTCCATCAAGGATTATTAACTTACCAGAATTTTTTCTTAAAGGAGAAATAGACCTTTCTAATTTTACTGTTGCTTCAGGAAGTAAGAATTCTCTAAACCAATCTTTTGAAAGTTTTTTATTATAAGAAACAGTAATTAAATTAATTGGTTTTGAAAGACTGGGAATTGGTAGTAGAGGAATAATAATTTGTTCTGGAATTTCGACTAAAGTGGAATTCTTAATCCACCAGTCAAAACTTGCACATAAAATTTCATTTTTAAAAGAGGTTATTTTCTCAAGGTATACCCTCTTCCCATATACTGATGCTAATTCTGTAGCCAGATAGTTTTTTAAATAAACATCATCAGATAAAACTAAAGTCAAACCCTTTCTAAAAATTAGTAGTTTCTTACACTTATCGAGAATTACACTATTAAATAATGGATTATTAGGAAGCATCTGTTTAGGAGGAACATATAATGAGATTTTTTTCTCAGTAAAATTACTTTTAAAATTAACCACCAAGTCAATATCTAAAAGTTGATTTTTAAGATATTTTTGGAAAAAATTATCTTTTCTCAAAGCAGATAAAAACACAAATTTATTACTAGTTAAAAACTCTCTAATTTGTGAAAGTTCATCTATAGGCTCTAAATACAAAATCCACTCAAAATTTGTATTGTCTAATTTTACCCAGCATGCCCATCCTTGAGATAATGCATTATTTACTTTCAAAAATTTATCAGATAAATAGGTATTTTCATTAAAGAATTTTACAAAAAAACTTAGTTCTTCTTTCTCTAAAGATAAATAACAATTACCTAAACTCTTTCTTAAGAAAAACTTTTTCTTGAACAAGTTGTATGTATTTGTGAGATATTCATACATCTGTTCTGATTGCTTAACTTGATTAAACCAATCCTTTTTACATAATGAAATTCTGAAATAATTTTTTAAATCTTCTTTTATATCTTCAATTCCCGAAAGGACTATCCGATGGTTATTCAACATAAAGAAATTAGAATCATTTAATAAATTTTCAAGTGTTACTAAACGAACTCGATGACTTGGAAAAATTAATTGATCTTTTTCTAAAATATATTTAAATCCAAGATTTTTCAGATCTTCCATCTGATTATTTTTGAAAAATTTAATTTTTTCACTATTTAAAACAAAAGTTGAATTTTCTTCGTATAAAAATAGTGAAATAAAAATAGCAACTGTCCAATGGTGGGTAGAGAAAATTTCTGAATTAATTAAATACGTAGAGTCATTTTGAATACACTTAGAAATTATTCTCCCAAAAGAGTAAATATGATCCCAATCTAAGCTGTTCGATCTCACAAATTTTTTCAAAAATTGATGACTTAATATTTCAAGCATTTATAATTTATTTAATACCTAATTCAAAAAAAATTATGACTCTAATATACAAAAAATTTTTATCAATATAAAAAAATCTCAACTTAATAAATCAATGAAAATAGGAATAGTAGGATTAGGACTAATTGGCGGTTCAATAGGATTAAAGCTCCAAAGGTTAAAACACAACATTTATGGAGTAACGAATAATGATATCAATGAAAAAAAAGCCAAAGAACGAAACCTTGCAAATGTTATTAGTTGCGATTTACAAATATTAAAGGAATGTTCGCTCATATTTTTAGCATTGCCAATTAAAGACTTAATAAAACCTTCTAATGAATTAATACAGGCAATTCCAAGAGATGCAATAGTAACCGATGTTGGTTCTATTAAAAAACCAATAATAAATACATGGGAAAAAATACATCCTTTATTTATTGGATCACATCCAATGGCAGGAACAGAACAAAAAGGAGTTGATTCGGGTTTTGAAGATCTTTTAAAAAATACAAAATGGATTATTACACCTACATTAAATAGTAATTTGAATGCTGTTAATACACTTTCCAAACTAATTACTTCTATGGAATGTGAAATTTGCAAAGCATCCCCAACAGAGCATGATGAAGCAGTTTCTTTAATTTCTCATTTGCCTATATTTTTAGCTTCTGCTCTAATAGAAACTGCACACAACGAAAAAGATCATTCATTATTAAAATTAACTCAAAAACTTGCAGCTTCGGGATTTGCTGACACAACAAGAGTTGGAGGCGGCAACACTCAATTAGGTCTTGATTTGGCTATTAATAATCAGAATAATATTTTAAATGCCATAAAGGAATTCAGAAATAAAATTAACGAATTGGAATCACTTATCAAAGATAAAAATTGGGACTTACTTTCTAAAAAACTTTCACAAGCAAAAAAGGTAAGGGCTAATTTTATAAATTAAAATTATAGATACCTTTAGAAGCTAAAATTTGCCTAGAGACCATTAAAGCAGACTGACTAACACCTGCCGTACCTTCTCCTGGATAAATTGAATCTCCACATAACCATAAACCTTGGAAGGGAGTTCTACTTGACAAGCCAAATAATCCAAAGATATCAGGATTTTGGCCTAGACCTCCTACAATTCCATTTGGCCTATTTGTCCATTTTTCAAATCCTAATGGGGTTGCCAACTCCTTATGAAGCCAATTGTCTGAAGCAATATTAAATTGACTTTCTAACTCAAAAGAGATTTTTTCGAGATACTCTTTTTTTTTCTCTATATACTTCTTTTTTTCTAAATTAAACCAATCTTGTGTCTTAGTAAAAAGGCTAGCTATTAAAGTAATCTCGCCTTTAGGTGCTCTCCCGTCGCCTTCTTTACTTATGGAAACAAAAAGTGAACCTAATTCATTGGAAACAAATTGATAATGATTAGAAGAGATTTTTTTGATATGTTTTTTTTTCAATGCTGAATAAAAGACTAAAGCTCCAGAAGGAGCAGGTAAAGTTGTTAAACGATTTTTATAACTTTGTTCATTAATTAAAAGGTCCTTTAGATGATTTAGTAAAGATTGTGGGGGTGGAGTATAAACTAGATCATTAGCTTGATACTCAAGATAACTGTTTTTAGATTTTGCAAATACTTTCCAACATTTAGCTTGACTATCAAAAATTATAGAATTTACTTCTTGTCCAAAAAATATATTAGCCCCAGTTTTATATAATGAATCTTCTAATCCTTCACTTAAAGACTGCATAGATTTGTTCATATGCCATAGTCCATGTGGCTGTTGACACATTTGGAGGACAGTAGAACCATATAAAGCTGCAGTATTGTAAACATCTTCTTGAGAATAGAGCTTTAATTGCAAATTAAGAAACTTAATCAGCCTCTCATTTTTAGATAAACTGCAAATACGTAACAGATCAAAGACAGTAGATTTCAGTAATATCCCTGTTACTAAATTTGATGGAGCCAATGCTCTTAGAAGTTGGGAAAAATCCCAAAAGTTATTAATTGGCAATACAGGATATTTATTAGCAAAGGTCCAATTACTTTTGTGAATGAAAGAACATAGTTCCCAAAATTTACGACTTCCTGGAAACTGAATTTCCCTCTCAGCAATCCAGTCATTTTTTTTATACCAAATAGGTATTGGACTGCTACCATCTTTTAAATCAACAATGCAAGCTGGATCTAAAATAGTTGCATCTGGAATTTTAATATCAAGAAAATCAAAAATTTTTGAATGTATCCCTCCCTTCTCTAGACCAGCAACTTGAGTTGCACCAACATCAAAAACATAATTATTTCTTTTAAAAGTACCTGCACAGCCTCCTGACTGAGTATGAGATTCAATTAATGTAACTGAAAAGCCTAATTTTGATAAAATTGCAGCTGAAGTTAATCCCGCTATACCAGCACCAACTACCAAAACTTCAGTCTTACGCATAGAAATGGAAAATTTATCTCATATTGAAGTTAGCGAAATTTGTCATCAATTAGGAATGAGCTATCCAAAAAGTATTAAACAAATATATGGGGGAAATATTCATAACTCATGGAAGATAGAATTCAAAAACAAGAAATTCTTTATTAAAAGAAATAAAAGACAGAAAAAGCTTCTTAAATTTGAAGAATATTGTCTTCGAAATCTACAAGCAAATATTAATGAAGAAAACCTAACTATTCCTAAAGTGATTTTATATTTAGAAGTTTTAGATGTAGAAATTCTGTTGATGGAATGGATTGATATGCAAAACAGTGATCAAAAAAAACTAGGAAAAGGTTTGGGAGAAATGCATTTGAAATCGAATAAGTCTAATCCAAAGAAATACGGATATCCTATTGAAGGTTTTATTGGTATTACAAAGCAAGATAGAGGATGGGAAAATAATTGGATAGATTGTTTTATTAATTTAAGAATTGAACCTCAATTATCAATGCTTAGAAATAATTTCTTAGACATAAAAACTAAAAACAAAATTAAAGAAAAAATTAAATCAGAACTTATTTCACATCAACCAATGAATGCTCTTGTTCACGGTGATCTATGGTCCGGAAATAAAGGTATAGAACAAAATGGTAAGGGGGTTATATTTGACCCTGCATCTTGGTGGGCTGATAGTGAAGTGGATATTGCAATGACAAGATTATTTGGAGGTTTCAATAGAGAATTTTATGAGGAATATCATAAAATTATTCCATTAAAAAAAGGATTCGAAAAAAGGGTTATAATATATAATTTTTATCACATATTGAATCATGCCAATATGTTTGGAGGTTCATATATTCATCAAGTACAAGATTACATCAAAAGAATCATAACCCTGTGATCTTAGGTCATCCTAAGTATGTCTTTTTAAGATTTTGCACCTTATCTATAACTGCTTCACGATTTTCACTCGTGCGAAGATTTTGCCAACTCCATTGACCAACCACTACAATGCCAAGTAGTTCTAGTAAACCTGGAAGAATTGGGAAAAAGTTAATCGTGTCAATAATAATCTTAATTATTATTTGAGCAATAACGACAACAGCAACAATACCTGCCGCTTTACCGTATTTTCCCATTTGGGTCCAATCAACATTTCCAAGAGTTTCGTTGACTTTTCCCATTACATCAGAATAAGTCTCAGAAAAACTTTTGTTTTCAGTGCTTGTATCGGAGCCAGAGTCTTGATTTGACTCGGAAGTGTTGTCACTCATGGACATTCAGGTGGCAATTTATATATATGAACCAGACAGTATCGGAAAAAACGTCTATTGACTACCCTTTGTTGTGCTTAATTCCGAACCGAAACATTTTGTATTTTTTCAGATGTCTTGGTACATTTAGACTTTGAAGGAATTTAAGCTGAAATTCGATTTACAAAAACTTCACAATATTTTCTAGTTCTAACATAAACATTAAAAAATCTCATAAATAGGAAAAATTCAAAAGGCTATTCTTTTGATTTAAATTATTATATTTTCATAGACTATTTTTGAAAATTAAGTAATGAAAATATCAAAAGATTTCAAATTTAATTTCTTAACTGTAGATGAAAAAGAAAGATACCAAAAACATTTAAATCTTAAGGAAATAGGGATTGCAGGTCAATTAAAATTAAAAAATAGCTCAGTAGTGTGTATTGGGGCCGGAGGTCTTGGATCCTCTGTTTTACTTTATCTAGCAGCAGCTGGAGTTGGTAAAATTGGGATAGTTGATAATGATAAAGTTGAGAAGTCTAATCTACAAAGACAAATAATTCATGAAACAGATACTGTTGATAATCTAAAAATTGATTCTGCCCGAGAAAGAATTCAAAGATTAAATCCTAGTCCTCAAGTATTAACTTTTCAAGAAAGAATTAATCCAGATAATATTCTAGATATTATTAAAGATTTTGATATTATTTGTGATTGCTCAGATAACTTTGGTACTCGATATTTAATCAATGACGCGTGTTTAATACTTAACAAGCCTTTGGTTTTCGGAAGTGTTCAAGGCTTTGAAGGCCAAATAAGTGTTTTCAATCTTTTTCACAATAGTCCTAATTTAAGAGACTTGCTTCCTGAATCCCCTTCAAGAAAAAGTGCTCCTAGCTGCGAGGAATTTGGAGTTATAGGAGTTTCAACTGGTCTGATAGGAGTTCTGCAAAGTAATGAAATAATTAAGATTATCCTTGGAAGAGGGACAAGTCTTGATGGAAAAATTTTAATTTTTAATCTATTGACTATGAAAATAAAAAAATTAAATTTAAAAGCGGATAGCTTAAATAAAACAATTAAAAATCTTTCTCAGTTTAAAGATTTTTACAACGACGCAGAATGCTCTAATAATGAAATTGACATTGAGAAAATAAATGCAAATGAATTTAGTAGTTTATACAAAGAAAAACCCGAGAAAATTCTTCTAATAGATGTAAGAGAAAATGAAGAATTATCTAATTTATGTATAGAGGGTTCTATATCTATCCCACTTAGCAATCTAGCCCAAAAAACTCATTTAGAATTTATAAAAAAAGAAAGTTTAATAAAAGAGGTTTTTACTTTATGTCAATTGGGGAAGCGTTCTGAAAAAGCTGCAAAGCTATTGTCAAAATTCAGTATTAAATCAACATCAATTGAGGGAGGCATTGAAGAAATTAAACAAAATATACTCAACTAAAATTTAAATAAGATTTTAATAATCTACGCCTCTTTTTAAATCAACTCCAACATTCGCATAATGTTTATGGCAAACCATTTCAGAGTAAACATTAGCAAGTTCAAAGTATGAAGGTTCATTCTTACATCTTCCAGTAATAACAACTTCTGTATCAGTAGGTTTTTTTAAAAGAGTTTGATGAATTGATTCAACTGGTAAAAGTTCTAAATCAACAGTTGGATTCAATTCATCCAAAATAATAGTTTTATATAAACCACTAAGAATAGCCGCTTTCGCAATTTCCCATGCTCTTTCAGCTTCAACGTAGTCAATTGGCTTTTGCTGCCCTCTCCATACAATGGCGTCTCTACCTGAACGCAAATGGTCAACTAAATGAGGATAACTATCTCTCAAAGCTTCTATAGCTGCGTCCTCAGTATAACCATTACCACCTTTGAGCCATTGCAAAATTAAAACTCTATGACTCTTGTCTTGAGAAATTCCTTTCCCAATAGCTTGAAGAGCTTTCCCAAGCGCACTTGTTGATTTACCTTTTCCTTCGCCAGTATAGATTTCAATTCCACCTGAACCATTAATTTGTCTTATTGTTCCATTTACCTCATTTCTCAAGCGCGGTCTCATTTCTGAATGCAGCTGAGATATTCTTACCAAAGAAGAAGGTGCTGCCCTTCCCGTAATGATTATCTCCAGGCCATCAGGACGATTTTGGAGCGAACTGACTACTTCCTCAATATCAAGCATTCCTAAATCTAGGACTGGATTTAATTCATCTAGAACAACTACTGAGTAAAGAGAACTTGCAATTGCACCTTTCGCAATATTCCAACCTCTCTCTGCCTCACAAATGTCAGATTTTGTCACTTGATCAGCATTAAAGAATTCTGATCTTCCTGTCCTCACATGATCAATCAAATGTGGGAACCCTCTTTGCAATGCTTCTATAGCAGAATCTTCATCATATGACCTTTCAGGACCTTTAAGGAATCTTAGTAAAAGTACTCTTGACTGTCTTTTTTCGCATATTCCTAAACCTATTGTTCTAAGCACAACACCCAAAGCCGCCTGACTCTTCCCTTTTCCTTCTCCATCATAAATATGTAATTGACCTTTTGATCTTTCTTGGCTGTCACTTGCGGTAACAATTCCAATCCCTCTATTTCTACTTGTATTTGTCAATTGAACAAGGTGAGTAAGTGTAATCTAAGTTAAACTAATGAATATTATTAAAAATTTAATAATAAATTCAACCTATTAATATTTGTTCAATTTTAAAGTAATTAGCATGTTCAATCAACTAGAAATTCTCTCTGATGAACAGAATAGAAAACTTAATGCTTTGAGAAGTTATATAAAGAATCTTCATAGTGTGTGTGTTGCTTATTCAGGTGGCGTGGATAGCACATTAGTAACTTCATTAGCATTCGAGCAATTAGGCCGCGAAGCAATTGCTATTACAGGTGTTTCACCTGCATTGGCCAAACAACTACTTGAAGAAGCAAGAAGTCAAGCAAAATGGATTGGGGTTAAACATTTAGAAATTGAGACGGCAGAATTAGATCAAGAAAGTTATAGGAAAAACCCAAAAGATAGATGTTTTGCATGCAAAAAAGAACTTCATAAACACACAACATATTTGTCTCAAAAGCTCAATTACAAAATTGTTTTAGATGGAGTGAATTTAGATGATCTTGGAGATTATAGGCCTGGTATTCAGGCAGCCAAAAAAGCAGGAGTTATTTCTCCCCTGGCTAAATTTAACTTTACAAAAAAAGATATAAGGGATATTTCGAAGGCATTAGGCTTCCCTTGGTGGGACAAACCTGCTCAACCGTGCTTATCATCAAGATTTCCTTATGGCTATGAAATAACAAATAAAAGACTAAAAATGGTTGAAAAAGCTGAAGAATATTTAAAAAAAGGTGGCATATCAGAAGTTCGAGTTAGATGTCAAGGTTCAACCGCCAGGATCGAAATTCCTCAAGATCAATTACAATTTTTTTTTAATAAATATGATTTTAAAGAATTAGTTCATTATTTCTATAATTTAGGATTTAATTGCACAAGCCTAGATCTAGAAGGATTAATAAGTGGAAAATTAAATAGATAAGAATTGCAATTTAAACTTTTGTTCTAATCTGATAATGAACTGATGAGGGAGGATTTCGATTAAAAATACGCAAGCAATGTTCTTCAGCCATCAAAATTTCAATTAAATATTTACTAGCTCTTTCAGGCTTCATATTTTTGCCACATGTAAAGATATCCACAGCAGAATAATGCGATTCAGGCCATGTATGAATTGAAAGATGAGATTCGGAGAGTAATGCGATTGCTGTTACACCCTGAGGTTCAAATTTATTACTTATCAGATTTAGAACTGTTGCATTAGCATATTTTGCAGCCTTGCTTATTGCACAACGTAAAAAGGATTCATCGTTTAATTTTTCGTAATCACATCTATAAAGCTCTAACAAAAAATGCTTACTTTGATGGGCTAAATGATCTTCATTATTGAATGCTTTTAAAAATTGATTTTTTTTCGAGAGATCCATTAATGAAATTGATATGAATTATAGATTAGCTAAAAAACACACCTTTTTATAATTATAAGTAAATCATTTGTGAAGAGCTTAAGAAAGATTGATTGAACTTATCTAGATGTGTAGCACTTATAAGACATTGGCTATCTTTACCAACAGAATTTAATAATAAATTTTGTCTTGTTATATCTAGTTCTGCCAAAACATCATCCAATATCAATATTGGTGGCTCATTGAAGGTTTTACGCAATAAGTCCAGCTCAGCCATCTTTAAAGCTAATATAAACGTGCGTTGCTGGCCAGATGAACCATATTTTCTTACTGAAATATCATTAATAAGAAACTCTATATCGTCTCGATGGGGGCCCAAATTGCATTTACCTGTTAATTCCTCTATTGAACGCTGCTTATATAATTGTTCTGCTATTTTCTTGCGAATTTCTTCTTCTTCTTCTTCTTCTTCTTGAATTATATTTTCTATCCCCGACAGATAATTTATGCCAATTTGCTCTTGAGATTTGCTCAAGTGACTATGCCAATATTTAACATATGGTGTGATTTTTAATAAAGCTCTTCTTCTACGCCTAAAAATCCTTGTACTTATTAATGACATTTGAATATCAAAACTGTCAAGAATTTCTGAAACTTTATCTTTTAGAAAAATTTCTGAACGCCAAAAATGACTTCTTTGTTTTAAAAGCCTATTAAATCTTCTAAGCAATTCAACATATACTGGTTCAAGCTGAGACACAACCTTATCTATCCATATTCTTCTATAAATCGGTTCACTTCTGACAATATCTATATCATTGGAACAAAAACATATACTCCGAATATAATTCTTTATCTCACTGTTTCTTTTCAATAATGTTTCATTAACATATACTTTTTTACCCCCTTTTCTTAATAAATTCACTTTTAAGTCATCCTTAAAATCAATTTGACCACAAATCACCGCCAAATCACTATTATTTTCTATTAAATCTTTATCGCTTAAAGATCTACTAGATTTTAATTGGCTAAGAAATTCAACGGATTCAAGTAAGTTTGATTTACCAATACCATTACAGCCTAGAACAATTGATCTTTGCTCCTTAAGATCAATTTCGAAACTTTTATGGTTACGAAAATTTTTTATTTTTAAGTTATTTAAGAAAATTTGTTTTATGCATTCCTTTGTCAAATTAGCTAAATTTAAAATAATTAGATTTTCTTTAAAGAAATTGAAAAATTTAGGGGCATGTAGCTCAGTTGGATAGAGCATCAGATTCCGGTTCTGAGAGTCGGGGGTTCGAATCCCTCCATGCTCGTATCATAAAACCTTAAAGTTTATAACCCATTACTCTAATTCCATTTGGATCTAATATGAATCCACTTTCTTCTAAACTTTTAAAGGAGGAAACTGGAGCTTGGACAGAAATACTGCATCCTGGCATTTCCCTATTAATTTTTTCAAGCGTTAATTGAATAAGTATCGAATAAAACAGTGTCTGATTCTCGCCTGATTGAGCACTTAAGTTCCATAAATTAGCATTTAATCCTCTATCTGAAGTAACCCTAACGAAGCCATAGATCTTTTTTTCAGATTCGTTTTGTATGGCAAAAAAGAAATTACTTTTCTGAATAGCTTTTGACAGTGCTTTTATTGGAAAAGTCTCACAGCCACAATTTACTAAAAGTTTATTGACATCTTTAGCTAATGGAATATGAAAAGAATTAACAAAATAACCCTCTGGAAGAATAAGTTTTTTTTTAGAAAAATATTGCAATTATTAACCTGTATTTCTCATGCCTGCAGCAATACCATTAATAGTTAAAAGTGCTCCCCTCAATAATTCACTGCGGCTATAAGCTCTACGAGATTCATCCTTATCAATTAGAGACTCACTAATTGGAGGTTGTCTTGTTTGATCTCGAAGCCTTCTTAAAAGTGAAACTTGCAAAAATCCTAAAGGGATGATTGTTTTATTTCTTAAATTCACAGATGCTCTTAAGTCTCTATCAGACTCAAGAAGCTTATTTTTACCAGTAATCTCAAGTATTAAAGTTTTTGTCAGATTATATTCTTTAGAAATTACATCAAAAATAACCTCAAAAGAATCTCTATTTTTTGGACTGCCTAGAGTATCCACATAATATTTTGCGACTTCTAAGTCTACTTTAGATAATGTCATTTCCACTTTTGAAATAAGCATCCGGAAAAATGGCCATCTTTGATGAAGAACTCTTAATAATTCAATTTGTTGGGGATCAGATTTTAATTCCACTGATAGTGCAGTTCCTACACCAAACCAACTTGGCAAAAGGAATCTACTTTGTGTCCATCCAAAAACCCATGGAATAGCTCTTAAACTTGATAAATCCTTAGCTCCTTTTTTTCTTCTAGCAGGTCTACTTGATATCTGTAATTTACTAATTTCTTCGATTGGAGTGACTTCTTGAAAAAACATTAATAAATCAGGATTCTCATGAACTAATTTTCTATAGTGCGATCTTGATGTTTCTGCCAACCTAGTCATTAATTCATTCCATTCTAAGGTTGCATCGAGCCTATTATTCACTAAACTATTCTGTATAACTGCTGTAATAACGGTTTCTAAATTATACAAAGCTAGTTCAGGAAGACTATATTTAGAAGCTAAAACTTCTCCTTGTTCTGTTATTTTAATTCTTCCTTTTAGGGTACCGCTTGGCTGAGCTAAGATTGCTTGATAAGCAGGTCCTCCTCCTCGCCCTACAGAGCCTCCTCTACCGTGAAAAAGTCTGAGAAGTATATTGTTTTTACTTGAAAGATTTTGAAGAGCAATTTGAGCTCTATGAATTTCCCAATTACTAGAAAGGAATCCTGAATCTTTATTACTATCTGAGTAACCTAGCATTAATTCCTGAAGAGGTTTAAAAGATTCCCCAACTTTTGGTAAAAGTGATCTATATAAATCTAATTGGAATAACTTATCCATTACTTCTGGAGCTCTTTTAAGATCCTCCACGGTTTCGAATAGAGGAACAACTAACAGTTTTGACTTCTGCGAATTTTGATCCAGAAGTCCCATCTCTTTTGCCAGAAGTAGGACTTCAAGCAAATCAGATGCACTATGACTCATTGAAATTACATAAGAATGACAAATACGACTTCCAAATTCTTCTTGCAGCCTCTTAACCATTTTAAAAACACAAAAGGTTTCTTCTGTAGTTTTACTCCAATTAACTGCTGAAGGAATTAAAGGCCTTTTTGTATCTAACTCTTCTATTAACCATTCAATTTTCTGCTCCTCAGTCATCTGATCATATTGGACAGGTAAATCAAGATAATTTGAAAGCTCTTGAATTGCATCACTGTGCCTAGTACTTTCTTGACGTATATCTAAACTTGCTAAAGAAAAACCAAAAATATGTACCTGTGTTAGTAATGTATTTACCGCCTGGCAGCTTAAATCTGTACTATTAAGACTATTCTTTATTAATTCAAGATCATAAGTAAATTCCTGGACTGATTTGTAGTGAAATTTTTCAACTTGCTCTAAATTTTTAATATCTGATTTTCCTTCTAAAACTAACCTCCAGCCAGTTTCTGCTAATAGATTATTTCTTTCTTGGGTTAGTCTCAATTTTTCTAAAATATAACTTAATTTCAATCTGTAAGGCTCTGCCCTATATCTTGTTGCTCTTGATTCATAAATTTCTGGAAAGTTAACTCTATCAGTTTCCAGTGATTCCAAGAGAGAAGAACTTACTTGGCTCCACTGCATTGAAACGCTTAATTGATCTCTAAGATTGGATATCGCATTAATATATCTTTCCAACATTAATTTTCTTTGGTAACAAGCAGTTCTCCATGTTATTTCCGGCGTTACTGATGGATTGCCATCCCTATCAGAACCTACCCAAGATCCAAAGTTACAGAATGATTCAGATGGCATCTGAACATCTGGATAATTTTCAGTAAGTGATGAGGCAATTCTAACTCTGAGCTGAGGCATCGCATTAAAAAGAACTTGTTGAAAATAATGCAAGGCATAATCAACTTCGTCTAATACTGAAGGCTTGAATTGGTGCAGTTCATCCGTCCTCCACCAAAGTGTTACTTCCTCTTTTAATTGTGTTTTTAAAGAATTAATTTCTTCTATTGTTAAAAAGCTTTCGACCTGAATTTTTTTTAAGAGGTTTGCAACTCTAGTTTGCTTATGCCTAATTGTATGTCTTACTATCTCCGTCGGATGAGCCGTAAAGACCAAACGAATATCCATTTCCTGCAATAAATCCTCTAATTTACCAGGAGGAACATTTAATTTCTTAAGCCTATAAAACAATTCTCTAAATGTGACAGGTGCATTTTGCCTCGCCAATGCAGGAGCAAAAGGATCAAGATTATCGGGGGACTTGTGAACATTCTTATTCGTAAAACTTTGTATATATCTATCTTCCTCGACTCTTTGCTCCAGAATATTAACTAGTTGAAAATATAATGAAAAAGCTCTTGCAGCAGAGATGGATTCTGCCAAATCCATAGAATTGACAATATCAACTATCTCATTTTTAAAATTTTTTGAAGTATGCTCATCAACTGGGGTGGAATAACTTAATTCTTTAAGCTGTATTAAACGCTCGGCCTGTTCATATGGACATTCTTCTCTTAAGACTGATTCCCACAAATCTTCTATTAATGCTCGATTTTTATCTAGTGGATCATTGTTATTTATAAGATCCACATTATTATTTGTTAACTTTTCTATAGATTCCATATATGTATTATGTCACAAGTGAATATGTTCATATCAAATATTTGTTTAAATTATTAAATACTTTCTTTTTCACTTTTTTCCATATCATAAATAGCAATTTTCATTATTTCCTCAATAGATAGTCCTTTTTCATATTGTTTTATCCATTTCATAGATTGATTACCCTCTTCAAGTACTCTATAGATAGGTTTCAAAAGATGATTCATATTGAACTTTTCAGCAGTAAGCGATAAATCTGCCAGTAAATTTTCTATCCATTCGCTACAAATTATTGTCCTGCCATCTTTCCAATGAATTAACTTTGCATTCAAACTATTTTTTGCTGCTTTAATTTCATTCTGGTCACATATGTTTGATAATTCATCTAAAGAAAAAATACTTGCAGTAAGAGGGTCTAACATTTTTATATTTTCAAATAAATTTAGAATTCGCAATTCTATTAAGGCTGTTATTCCCAACAACAAATTAATATCTGAAACAAAATCGCAGATTCTTAATTCCAAGCGGTCCAAAATTAAAGGCCTCTCAGGACCATTAGGTCGAATCGAGGACCAGAAATGTCTAATATTTTGCATATTCCCATTGGCTATATTCATCTTAATCCACTTAATATAGCTTTCGTGATTTATAAAAAAAGGTACTTCTTTTGGTGTTTTTGGGAATTGCATCCACCTCTGAGAGTGATTATTGGTAATTGCATTGTTTAAAAAAGGTGAACTAGCACTTATAGAAAGATAAAGAGCAGCCTCACACCTAACCAATCTAATAGCAGCAAAAAGTTTCTCTAAATTATCAATTCCTATATTTATATGAACACTTGAAGTAGCAATAGATATTCCGTAATTATCTTGTATAAATTGATGATAAATATTATCAACATCAGAACGTTGAAATCGACTATTATGGGTAAAGCAAAGCGTAGATGAAGGAATAATAGTCAAACCTCTATTTATTAACCATTTTCTTAAATTGATTCTTGGAGTTAATAATTCATTAAATATAACTTTATAGTCTTTCACAGGAGAAGTAATATATTCAACATTCCTCCTATCAGGCTCTTTAACAAAATTAGAAAAAATTTTTTCAATCTCATCTGAAACTCCAATATGAGAATTTAGAGAACCTGTGAAGAGTTCGACCTCAAAACCCTTATATAAATTATCAATAATCATTTATTTATCCAAACAGGATAAAGCTTTAAAAATTCCTTTAGCTTTATTAATAGTCTCTTGATACTCACTTTCAGGAGAAGAATCTGCAACTATTCCTGCTCCAGCTTGAACTGAAACATTATATGAAGCATTATTTGAAGGAGTAACAATCATTGTTCTTATTGTGATTGCCGTATTTAATGCGCCATTAATATCTATAGATCCATAAACACCGGCATATGGTCCTCTTGCATCTTTTTCAAAGCTGTTAATCAATTGCATAGCTCTTATTTTGGGTGCCCCAGTTACTGTACCAGCTGGAAAACAAGCTTTTAGCAAATCCCATACGTCAGTGTTGTTTTTTAAAACTCCCTCAACTTCACTTACGATGTGCATAACATGTGAATATTTTTCAATAGTCATTAAATCTTTGACCTCTACAGTGCCAACTTCACAAACTCTTCCCAAATCGTTTCTTCCAAGATCTATAAGCATTACATGCTCAGCTATCTCTTTTGGATCATTTAATAACTCTTTTTCTAATTGTAGATCTTGTTGCGTATCTTTCCCCCTAGGCCTAGTACCAGCAATTGGTCTTAAGCTTGCTACAATTTGATTATTTTTATTTTTTTCAGCTTTAACCATAACTTCAGGGCTAGACCCTATGAGATACCAAGAACCAAAATCAAAAAAAGCCATATAAGGAGATGGATTAACCATCCTTAAACTTCTATATAAATTAAAAGGATCATTATTAACATTCGACTGAAATCTCTGACTGAGAACAATTTGGAAGATATCTCCATTTCTTATATATTCCTTAGCGGATAATACTGCATTTTCAAACTCCTTTTTCTCCCAATTACTTGTAATATCAAGATTAAGATTCTCATGTTCATTCCAATCTAGAAACTCTGTTTCTTTTAAAGGAACTCTCATTAGATTTCTAATTTCATTAATTTTACTTATAGATTCTTGATAAATTTCTTCAGTCGAAAGACCTCCTGAAGAAGCTATATCAGCGTATTTTACTGCGGTTATACATCTTTTTATTTGATCAAAGATTACTAATTGATCAAAAAACATCCAGGATCCATAAGGAATATCATTTAATTCTATACGATTGATTTTTACGCTAGGCTCAATTCGATTTATTAATTCATAACCCCATGAACCATATAATTGTCCGACAGATGGAAAATCATTAAGGTTAAATGACTTATATTCATCTGTCCAATCCCTCAAGATTTCAAAGGGATCTCCCTTATGGATTTCAGTTTTACCATTATTCCAAGTTTTAACTATTTCCTCGCCATAACATACTGCTTCCCAAAGTGGTTTTGTTGCAACAATACTCCATCTACCTAAATTTTCTCCACCTTCAACAGATTCAAGAAAAACTCCATGTGAATCCTTTTCAGATAATTTCAACCATGTTGTTAGGGGCGTTTCTAAATCTGCAGGCCAAGTCTGAGTGATGGGTATAAAATTTTTACCATCATCGTAAGCTTTTAAGAAACTATCCTTATTAGAACTGATCATATCAATAATGTCAGTCCAAATTATAAATAAATTTTTCTTTTATATCAACTTTTGGAAATTTATTCAAAAGTTTTTTTAGTTGTAAACTTCAACCCAGCAGGATTAGGATTCTCGCCTATCCTTCTTGGATTATGGCCAACTATATCTCTACCCTCATTAACTTTTTCAGGAAAGACACCATCTTTAGGATGTAAAAACTCAATATCTCCACCAGGAAAAACTCTATAAATTTTAAAGTCTTCAATTCTAGGTTTGAACCCTCTTAACTGTGTACCTAGTGCAAGGCATTGTTCTTTTCTTGCAAAATACATCAAATTATCCCCTTCATGCATCACAGCTGCACCACCAGTAGGTAATTCAAATGGTTGTTCTTGGGAACTATTCCATACAATTGCATATTTTTCTTCAGTCTCTGCTGAGTTTAATAACCCCCCAGTACTACCTATATGCTTTGGAAATTGACCAACTAAAGTTTCAGTCATCCTAATTTTTAAGTTATTTATAATAAGAAACTAGCATTACTATTTTACAAATCTCCGAATTATTAGAAAAGTTTCTACATTATTTAATAAATTTTAAAAAAAAATATTGCATTTTCCTTTCATTTTGAATCTGAAATCGGAAAAAAAACTGTCAGCCCAGCATCTCGCCTTTGCGTAACATATCCACCCAAGCTAGCTAGTAACTTTTGAGTCGCAATTTGACTTAATTGTAAACTTCCTGTTTGAGGGTCCCAATTTAGTACTGGACCAATATCAGATCCATTTTCCCTTCTGGATTTATCGTTTTTACTACTATCCAATTTTTGTACTTTTAGTTGCAGTTTAAGTTTTTGACCAGCTGGGCGTAATTCTAAAATCAATGTACTTCCCTCTTTTAACCCTCTAGTATTTTTATCAATTAGTCCTCTTAACATTAATTCTAGTTTTTCAGAATCACTCAAAATTTCAGGCAGCTGACTAGGAACATCAATTTTAAGTAATATTCCACGACGACTAAGTTGTTTTCTCCAAACTGGAGTTAATTTGTTGAAGATTTCAGATAAATTTATTTTTGCAAGTTGATTTAGAGGAGATGTTTCATTACTTACAAGTTCTGCAGCATTAAAAATTAGGCCAAATCTATCAATTTGTTCGTTGCACTCATGATCTATCTGAATTAGACGATTACGCATTGATTCATCCATATTATATTTTCTTAAAGTAGAACTTATTAGTGTTCTTATAGTTGCTAAAGGGGTCCTCACTTCATGAGAAATTGCCTTTAACAATTTTGCTTCTGTTATTTGAACAGTTTTATTATCATTTTTAATAGAATTCTTAACAGTTAAATTAGGAATCAATTTAGACAATTTAGCTGACAAACTTGGCCAAAAGTTTTTTGCAAATTGATCATTGAAATTAAGTTCTCCTAAGTTATTGATTGCATTACGAAAATTAATTCCTTCATCGTAATTTTCTTGATTAAACTTTGCATTAATTAATTCAATGACAATTTTTAAGCTCTCTTCATCACATCTCATTAATAAACTCTTCTGATCTTTTTCTCCCGCGACTGTTAAAACGCATTGAAAATTTGGAGTAATAATCATCAAAAAAGGTTCATAACCATCTTTTGGATCAAGATTTAAGACTTTGTAATGACTAGTAAAATCATAAGCATCTTTAATTGTCTTAGAGTTCTGCCCTGGTAAAAAACCAGCATTCTCTTGTTTAAAATATGGAAATCCTTCTGGTGACCATAACCAACCTTTTAGTTTAGTAAAAAATTTTTTTTCATTAAGCACTGGCAAAGGAGAGGAAACCCATATACCTCCCTCATAATAATGTTGAGAAAGAAACTCTTTTTGAACAACTTCTAAGGATGCCCACCACATACGCCTTGAAGTATCATCATCAACATATATAGTTTGAAATCCTTTCAGAAGCAAATCTTGAATTTTTTTTATCGTAATTTTTGACTTCATGTATTTCTTAATGATCTAGAGCGTTTGAATATAGATAACGCAAATCCAATAAATATAAAATTAATCAGCAACGAAGTCCTGCCATAACTCATAAAAGGTAGAGGAATTCCAGTCACTGGGCCTAATCCAATAGTCATAAATAAATTAATAATTATTTGGAATAAGAAAGTTGAAGCGACCCCAATAACTATTAATGACTCAAAATTAGTTCTAGCATTCTTAGCAATTTTAATAAGTTGCCAAATCAAAATAAAAAATAAAAATAAAATGAGTGTACAACCAAAGAACCCTAATTCTTCTCCTAACGCACTGAAAATAAAATCTGTATGTTGTTCAGGTATAAATTGCAAATAAGTAAGTTTACCTCTTAATAAACCAGAACCCCAAAATCCTCCAGAACCAATTGCTATTTTACTTTGCAATAAATGATATCCACCACCTAATGGATCTCTAGCAGGATCTAAGAATAAAATTAATCTGTCTTTTTGATAATCTTTTAAACCGAATTTCCACAAAATTGGTGTCAATTTTGCCACTAATAAATGAAGAGAAATTGCCAAACTTGAAAAAATAATTTTCTTTTGTGAGGATCTATAAGCTAAGTAGCCAATAAATGGGATCCAAACAATAAGAAAATTTATTGAAACAAAATATAAAATTGCAGTAGGAATACAAAAGACTAAGATTAGTATCCACTCTATAGGCATTTGAGACCAATAGAGCATTACAAAAGTAAAAACTATCAAGACTAAAGATGTACCTAAATCAGGTTGAAAAAATATTAATAACCATGGAATAATAACAATAAAAAAAGGTAATACTAAATCATTTACTTTCGAAATTTTTTTTCTATCAAGGACTAAAGCAAGAGTTAGGATTGTGCTTAATTTAGCGACTTCTGAAGGCTGAAAGGAAAAAATTCCCAGGCTAAGCCATCTTTGAGCTCCAGAGACTGAGATTCCAAAAAAATAGATAAGGGATAATGATATTAAAGAGAAAAAATAAAAAGGGATCAAATACCTTTTCAATCTATCTAAAGGTACATATGAAATAAAAAAAGCTATAAAATAACCAAAAAGACCAGTCAAAATATGGCTTAAAAAATCAGATGCTAAAAAATCTCTTTGTATACTTTTTATTAAAATACTAGAAATAATTACTAAAGATAAAGGAATCAAAAGAAGTGGAGATAATAAATATCTTCTTCTTGAATTTTCTTTCTTTTGAAAAAATTGTCTTTTACTAAATAAAGATATTTCTTTGAGCATTAATTGTTAATTAACAAATTTATTTTTTATCAATTCAGCCAATTTTTTAAATTTCATAGAACTCTCTTTATTTGGTTGACTTAATGAAATAGGTATTCCTTTATTACTCTCATCAACAAGAGGAATTTCAATAGGAATTTGAGCAAGTAATTGTAAATTATTTTCTTCAGCTAAGATCTTTCCACCACCTTTACCAAAGATTTCATATTTCTTATTAGGCATATCCGGCGGAATAAATACCGACATATTTTCTACGATACCCAACAAGGGGACCCCAAGTTGCCTAAACATTGCTAATCCCCTTCTTGAATCTTGCAAAGACACTTGCTGAGGAGTTGTAACAACAATTGCTCCAGAAATAGGTACAGATTGAGCTAATGATATTTGAGCATCACCTGTTCCTGGGGGTAAATCGATCACTAAAAAATCAAGATTATTCCATTCAACTTGATAAAGGAATTGACGTATTATGCTATTTAACATTGGTCCTCGCCAAATAACAGGTTGACCTTCTTCTATAAGAAAACCCATTGAAACTAATGAAA